>TARA_B100001121_G_scaffold91515_2_pt1 | contig 25314 bp, 22 predicted proteins | sample TARA_B100001121 | Tara Oceans TARA_B100001121 (sample SAMEA2622817) | marine metagenome | biome: marine biome (ENVO:00000447); feature: surface water layer (ENVO:00002042); material: "saline water (ENVO:00002010), including plankton (ENVO:xxxxxxxx)" | depth 5 m
ATTGCTGTATGCTGCTGGAAGAGCCTCTCTTCTTAGAAAGCCACCTTCATAAGCAGGGTTTAATACCGCAGGGTTTGGATCAGCTGAAGCAAGATAACCCTCAGCGTCGTTAAACTGGAGGTTGTAACCTTGAATGACTCTATCATCAGCTTCGCTCCAAGAATCCATAACTTCAGTGTAGCGTGTGTCGTGACCATCAAGATCAACGTAGTCAATCTTAAGCTCATCGTGCTCACCCTCAACAACGGTATAACTTCCACTGTTAAAAGGGGGAAGTACAGCGCCTCCAAGAACCGGATCAGGTTCGATCATGAAATTGCCAAGTTTTTCGTTTCCAGCCATATCAAAATCAGAAATGTAAACCCCTTGGTCAGTGATCGATGCAATGGTGATATTGGATTGACAATTTGCTTGTCTAATCGTAGGATATGTTCCAGTAACAGAATAGGTACCTGGCTCACCTCTTTTAGGAGCATCCTCAATCACAAGCTCTAAAGCTACGCCAAATCCTGCTAATGCTGCAGGGCTACTTAATACAACCGCTCTTGGAAATCCAGGAACAAGGTCTCCGTCGCCAAGATCGATTGGACTTACAGTGGCACCAAGGTAGGCCGCAGAGCTCTTTCCACCAATAGCCTCAAAAAAAGCTTCGGTTGCAGCATCCCCTTTTGCGTCCCAATCTAAATAGTTTACGTAACGCTGATTTTTATCTTCACCAGCTGGAACGCTCACTACTCTTTCGTATAAGAGATCTATCGATTCCAATCCCCATTCACCAACGATAGGACCGTTATTGACGCCCTTATCGTCATCTTCACATGCTGTGAACATCAAGGTGGCAGAAATAGATAGAAATAAAACTTTCGATAAAAGCTTTTTCATTATGTTCTCTCCTTAAATAAGTGTGTATTTAAATTTTTAATGTACTTCAATTAAAAGCAGAATTCATTGATATGTACTTGTAAAAAGTACAGCTTAACAAGTAATTGGGCAAATATTTTTTAATCTTATGAAAATTCAAATTTTACCTTATTTATCAAGGGTCAAAAAGTGTAATTTATACTTTATCTATACATTATAATTATGAAAATAGCAGTATTGATCAAACAAGTTCCTGGTTCAGAATCATCGCTACCAATCAATGCTTCAGCAAATTGGTTGGATGAAAATGGCGTCACATATGTTATGAATGAAAGCGATAGCTATGCAATTGAGGAGGCCTTGCAAATCAGTGAAAAAAATCAGGATGTTGAAGTTGTCGTTGTCAGTATGGGTCCAGAAAGAATCAAAAAAGTTCTTAGAGAGGCTCTTGCAAAAGGAGCTCATCGCGCTATACATGTTTCAACGCAGGAGAGCGAAACAACTGACCCTTTATCTACAGCAAAGACTCTTGCTGAAAACTTAAAAGATGAAAACTTTGACCTTGTCTTTTCTGGCCTTCAGTCGGATGATCTAGGATTTGGACAAACAGGAATAATTTTAGGAGAGCTCTTAAACATGTCAACAGCCACCCTTGCGATGTCTACTGAATTAAAGGGTGATAAGATCAGAGTTAAGCGCGAGCTTGAGGCTGGATTCTTTCAGTGGGTTACCATGTCTCTGCCTGCATGTATAAGCGTACAGTCAGGTTGCAATACTCCAAGATATCCTTCGCTAAAAGGTATCATGGGGGCAAAGAAAAAAGAAATCAAAGAATGCTCGGTGTCATTAATCGATCAGCAGCAATCCATTCAAAAAATTTATACCCCAAAAAGCTCTAAAGAGACCATAATGATAGAAGGGTCAGCTGATGATGTTGCAGCAAAGTTGGTGGATATTTTTAAAAATGAGATCAAAATTTCTTAGGAGGCTTTTCTGGACATCTTAGTCATGCTTGAAGAAACTAATGGCAAGATTCATCGAATGAGTCTTGAAGCCATCGCCGGAGCACAGAGCCTTGCATCTGAATCTGAGCTCACAGTTGCCGCTTTAACCATTGGAAGAAATGCCGATAAGCTAGCAGAACAGGCATCGCAATTTGATCTTAATGAAATATTAAAAGTAGACAATGATCAACTATCAAATTACTCATCTGACGGATATTCAGAGACTTTGAATCAAGTTATTTTAGCCGAGAGCCCTAAATATATATTTTTTGGACATACCTATCAGGTTCGTGATTACGTACCTAAGCTCAGCGCAAAACTTATGAAACCTTTCTTTGCAGATAATGTAGCTGTCAATCTAAACGATGGAAGTGTCTCATGCTCAAAACAGACGTTCAATGCTAAACTATTTTCTGACGTTGAATCTTCTGGCGATGGACCTTATCTAATTAGCTTACAATCAGCAGCCTACAGTTCTGATTCTTTAAAAACTGGAGAGTGTTCGATTAGAGAAGTGACTGTTAATATTGATAGCTCCTTGATCAAAACTACCTCAGAAGAACCCTTTAAAGAAACTAGCGATGACTTAGATTTAACCGCTGCGGATTTGATAGTGTCGGTTGGCAGAGGAATCGGAAAGGAAGAAAACATACCTTTGGCGCGTGAACTAGCTGAAGCCATTGGAGCAGAATTATCTTCATCGCGCCCTGTCGTGGACTCAGGATGGCTGCCATCAGTACATCAGGTTGGTAGTTCCGGCCAATCGGTATCTCCAAAAATGTACCTTGCTCTGGGAATATCAGGGGCAATACAGCATGTGGTCGGAATGAAAGGATCTAAATACATTGTTGCGATCAATAAAGATCCAGACGCACCTATTTTTGAGATAGCAGATTTTGGAGCTGTTGGAGATCTTTTAGAGATTTTACCCAAATTGACGGACGCGTTCAAATAGCTTAACAAATGCTTACAGGTTTAGAACGTGTTGCTTTTCTTGCATTAGTTTTACTATCTATTACTTTATCCTTTACCACATTCTCACGAATGTTTAAGGTGATTTCCAGAGGAACAGATCCTCTGGATTGGCGAGCAATTATTAGAAATTGGCCCCGTGGTTTGGCTATTTTCCTTAGCCAAAAAACACTATTTAAAACTCGTCCGATTGTTGGAGCTATACATGCCGGTGTTGCCTGGGGTTTCACGCTATATTTATTAGTAAATGTAATTGACGTTCTTTATGGAATGATCCCAAACTTTAGATTCTTTCCTAATAGCATGTTTGGTGATGTGTATCGATTTTTTGTCGATTTTTTCAGCATGTTGGTATTGTTAGGAGTAGTCGTATTTCTCTTTCGGCGCTTTATCTTTAAAGACAAGCGTTTAGAGACTAACGACCCAGTCATGCTTAGCCCATCTGCAAAAAAAGGAATCAAAAGAGATTCTTTAATTGTGGGTCTTTTTATTGTATTGCATGTTGGGTTCAGATTTGTAGGTGCCTCCTTTGAAATAGCACTTCATGGAAGCGACTACAGTCAGCCAGGAGCTAATTTCATATCATCCTTATGGACTAATCTGTCTTATAGCTCTCTCGTTTTGGGAGAGCATATTAGCTGGTGGATAGCTTTGGGGTTAATATTGTTATTTACCCCTTACTTTCCATACTCAAAACATGCTCATTTGTTCATGGGACCCTTGAACTATATGGCTTCCAAGGAAAGGCGCTCACTTACTACTCTTGAAATAATGGACCTTGAAGATGAGACCAATGAGCAGTTTGGCGCTTCAAAGCTCGAACATCTACCACAAAAAGAACTTTTAGATGGCTACGCATGCATAATGTGCAATAGATGTCAAGATATCTGTCCCGCATATCAGACTGGTAAGGAATTATCACCAGCAGCTCTTGAGATCAACAAGCGATATTATTATAACGATAACATGAAAGATTTTGCTAATGGATCTGACAGTCTTGAAACTCTATCCAAATGGATGCTTTCTGAGGAAGCGGCATGGTCCTGTACTACCTGTGGGTTTTGTATTGAAGCGTGCCCGGTTGGAAATGAGCCAATGGTGGATATTCTAAGAATGAGACAAGATCTTGTGCTTATGGAAAGCAATTTTCCTCGTGAGGCCATGGAGGTTTTTGACAAGATTGAAACTTATGGAAATCCTTGGGGTATGCCCTCTCAGGATCGAGAGAAATGGACAGATGGAATGGATGTTCCTGTGATGCGGGAAAAAGGGTCAGCTGACTATCTTTATTGGGCAGGATGCTCAGGCGCGTACGATGATAGAGGAAAAGATATTTCACGCTCTGTAGCAAAAATTATGAATGAGGCGAACATTGATTATGCTATTTTAGGCAACGAAGAAACCTGTACGGGAGACTCTGCAAGGCGGATAGGAAATGAATATCTCTTTCAAATGCAAGCCGCTCAAAATATTGAGAACTTTGAAAAATATAGTGTGAAAAAGATTGTTACCCAATGCCCTCATTGTTTAACCACATTAAAAAATGACTATGCAGAGATAGGGGTAGAGCTTGAGGTTCTTCATCATTCAGAATTGATAGCTGATCTAATAAAAGAAGGAAAAATTCGACCTGAAGCAACGATTGAAGAAGACATAACCTTTCATGACGCCTGTTATGTAGGCCGCCACCATGGTGAATACGATGCACCTCGCGAAATTTTACAATCGGTTTTGAAAGATTCTTCGTCTCTAAAAGAAATGCCTCGCAACAAAGAAGAAAGCTTTTGTTGTGGCGCTGGAGGTGGTAATATGTGGTACGAGATTAAGCAGGGAAAACGCATAAACGTTGAACGTTTTGAAGAGGCCATCGATACCGGAGCCAAAAAAGTTGCTACCTCTTGTAATTTTTGTATGATTATGATGGAAGACGGAAGAAAGGTAACTGGTCAAGATCAAAACATGGAAGTTTATGACATTGCTGAGCTCGTTGCGGAAAGAATATAATCCATGATACCTAAGTTAAAATTATTTTTAAGCGTTTACGCTGTCTTCATCTTTCAATCTGTTTTACACTCTGAGGAGATTGCAGCAGAGACATTACGATTCAAAACCTTAAATGCTGTGCGAACCGAAACAGCTCCCTTAATAGACGGCAATATTGATGACGAAGTGTGGACTAAAGCAAAACCGGTTGATGATTTCCTTCAATTTGAACCGTATAATTTAGTACCTGCTTCGGTAAGAACTGAAGTAAGAGTAATGTACGATGATGACAATCTATACATAGCATTCAAAAATTTTGATCCAGACCCTTCAAGCGTTATGAAAAGGATGAGCCGAAGGGATGATTATGAAGTTATTGGTGAGCAAACGGATTGGGTTGGATTTGGTCTGGATTCAAATAATGACGATCTAACAGGGTATTGGTTTATGTTATCAGCGGCTGAGGTCCAGTTGGATGTCTCAATAAATGAAACAGGTGGCTGGAGAAATATGTACGATCCAAGTTGGGATGCGGTTTGGGATGGAAAAACATCTACGCATTCTGAGGGATGGTCAGCTGAGATACGCATCCCTTTCAATGTTTTTCAGTTTACCAAAGATAGCGAACAGGTGTGGGGCGGAACTTTTCAACGAGGTTATTACGCAAATCAAGAGCAAATTCAATGGCCGGGAAGGACAAAAGGCTCAAGAGGGATGATACCCCATTATGGCGTCATTAGTGGAATTAAAGATATACCTCAGCCTAATAGCTTGGAGCTTGTACCATATGTTTTAGCCGGTCAAACTCAAAGCGATGAGATTAACCAAGAAACTAATTTAGGATTGGATCTACGTTATAATATTAACTCTTCCACTACGCTGAATATGACGTTTAATCCAGACTTTGGCCAGGTAGAGGCAGACCCATCGGTGCTTAATTTGTCAGCATTTGAAACGCGCCTTGATGAAAAAAGACCTTTCTTCGTTCAAGGAGCGAATTTTTTCAACAGCTGGCTAAACATGTTTAACTCAAGAAGGATTGGTCGCCGACCCTCATATATAGAACCAAGTACAGGTGATATTATAGATAGGCCCAATGAAACGACTATTTTGAGTGCTGCAAAAATTTTAGGCCAAACATCTTCAGGGGTCAAATATGGTGTGATTAATGCCCTAACTAATGAGGAATTTGGAACAAGAGAATATGACATTGATGGTGAAACTAAACGAGAAAAGTTCTTGGTTGAGCCCTTTGCGAATTACTTTGTTGGCAGAGCTACGAAGCCAATAATAAATGAGCTATCAGCCATAGGTTTTATGACAACTGACCTTAAGCGAAATGGTTTTAAAGACATTGCTAGAAGCTTTAAGGGGGACTGGTTGATCAATCTACTTGATAATAAACTTGTCTTTACCGGCGAAGTGGGAACGACAATTAATGATGCAGAAACTGGTTTTGGAGGAAGATATAGGGTCAGCTATAGAAATCCAGTGCTATGGGAATTTGTGACCTGGGGAGGTTTTCTTGATGATAAATGGAATGTGAGCGCAATGGGTTTCCAGCAAAAAAACAATAATTGGTATTCAGGTGCCCGATTATCTCTTCGACGTGATCAGCCAAAAGGAGTTTTTATAAACCAAAATTTAAATTTTAGACTCTGGATTTCAGGTCTTCACAATGGACTTTTGACTAGGAATAATTTTGAAATAGAAAGCGAAAACAGATTTACAAACTATTGGAGATTTGGATTTCAGGTCGAGCTTAATCCACAAACGTATGTAGATGATGATATATACAGAGATTCTAGAGCTGTGATAATCAAAGATGAAGCATGGCAAGAATATAATATTTGGTTCTCAACAGATACTCGTAAAAATTTTGTCATTAGACCATGGTACAAAGTCAATAAAGGAGATGGCATTTCTAACACATTTAGAGATGACCAAATTGAGTATGGAGTTGAATTGAATCTTAAGCCCACTAATTATATTAATTTTTCAATCAACTCATCTATTGAAAATAGAGCTGGATTCATGCAGTGGGTAGATATAGTAGAAAATAGCAATGGCAAGTTTGAAGACAGCGATGGTAGATACGATATTATTTATGCTAAAACAAAAAGAGAGCAGATAAATACTCGATTAAGAATGAATATAGCCTTCAATCCAAAAATGACATTTGAAGCTTTTTATCAGCCGTTCAATGTTGACATGGATTACAAGGATTACTATAGATTGAACGAAGAAAGAACATTTAAGACGAGTTCGTTTAATTATTCAGGAAATGAAAATTTTAAAATAGATAATCAGCGTGGCACTTTTGTTTATAGATGGGAGTTTCGCCCAGGAAGTTTGTTGTATTTAGTCTATAATCTTAACGACAACAATTATTTTTCTGATCAAGATAACGAATGGAGCCAATCAAAATCAAATTCACTCTTTGTCAAATTTGATTATTTTTTTCAGCCATAGAATTTTAGACCTGGCCTTATTCTTTATCTTTATTAAAAATTTTTACAGCAGATCTAAGCTCTCCAAAATAAATCCTTTGAGCATGTTCCGCTAATTGCGCAGTAATTACTAGATAGGCCCAGGTAGGAACAGGGACGTCTGAACATCCTTTGATTAGAACACGTTTTGTAGAGTACTGAGCCCAGTCTATTGAGTCTACCTTACGCCTAAAGGATTTTTCTTTAAGAATTCCCCCATCAAGAAAATCGTCAAGATGAATGGTTTCCATTAATCTATTATTTTGTCAGAAGACATGTAGACATCTTTGTTGTCTCCCATGAAGTGATGATAGTCTAAAATACCGTATCCCTCATAGTGTCTCGTGGGGCAACTTTTACAAGTAGGCTTACCATCGGTTCGATGTTGAACCAGATTTAATAATTTTTTATCAGTTTCAGAAGCTCCAGCTACTAATTGCTCATCAGTTTCTACGTACCATCGCATTGTCACCAAATACTTGTATTTTTTTGATTCTTTGCTCTTTTTACTCATTAGATACTCCCTAAAATTCTAAAAAACGATTAAATAAAAGATAAGAAATTATTATGCAAAAATTTCTACGGTTTTTTTAATACTATTTACTAAGCGATTGATATCTTCATCATCATTGTAAATATAAAAACTTGCCCTAGCTGATGAGGAAATATTTAAAGAGTCCATTATAGGCTGAGCGCAATGGTGCCCAGCTCGTATGCATACATGGTCGGTATCAAGGAATTTTGCTAAATCATGAGAATGTACGTTTTTTATATTAAATGGAATCACAGCTCCTCGATCTGGTGGATCTCCATACAATGTTATGCCATCAATCTTGGATAGAGAATCAAGGGCAAAATTCAACAAATTGTCCTCATGGCCTTTAATTGTTTCTAATCCAATCTCATTTAAAAAATCTAAAGCCTTGCCAAGCCCAATGACCTGGGCAATGTTTGGAGTCCCTGCTTCAAATTTCCAAGGGATTTCATTCCAGGTTGAGCTATCAAGTTTTACATTATTGATCATTTCTCCACCTCCCATGAAAGGATCCATTTCCTCTAAAAGAGACTTTCTACCTATCAAAACACCAACCCCAGTTGGACCAACCATTTTGTGCCCAGAAAATGTGTAAAAATCGCAATCAATTTCACTTAAGTCTACTGGAAAATGAGGCGCGGCTTGCGCTCCATCAATTAATGAAGCTACATTTTTTGATTTAGCGACTTTCACAATTTCACTAACAGGGTTGATTGTACCAAAAACGTTTGATTGATGCACCAGTGAAATAATTCCAATGCCATTTAAATAGGATTCTAAATTAGAGATATCAAGCGTTCCATCATTATTCAACGGTATGTGCTTTAAAGGGCTTGAGGTTTTTTGTGAAATAATCTGCCAAGGGACCAAATTGCTATGATGCTCCATTTCTGTAACTAAAACACCTTTTTCGCTCTTTAAATTATTTAACCCCCATGAATATGCTACTAGGTTTATAGATTCTGTAGTTCCGCTGGTAAAAATGATTTCGTGGGTATCTGGGACCTTGAGAAAATTTCTTACCTTATTTCTTACGCTTTCATACTCGTTAGTAGCTTTATCACCTATCTCATATAGAGCCCTATGTACGTTCGCACTGTAGGAAGAATAATATTCACTAACGGCATCGATTACAACTTGTGGTTTTTGAGTAGTTGAAGCAGAGTCAAGGTAAACCAGCTCTTGATTTGATTTAAAAATCGGAAACTTTTTGCGAAGCCCATCTACCGAAAGCATTACAGCATGCCTAGTTGGAGTTTGGCGGACTCATTTATCATGTCTCTGTCCCAGGGTGGATCCCATACTAACTCAACTGTAACATTTGCAGTGCCAGGAATGCCCTCGATCTTTTGTTTAACTTCAGTGGCAATCATGTCTCCCATGCCACACCCTGGTGCTGTTAATGTCATTTTAACATCAACGTTAGTACCGCTTTTTTTATTATCGTTCAATTCACAAGAATAGATTAAACCTAAATCAACAATATTAACAGGAATTTCAGGATCATAGCATGTTTTCATGGCTTCCCAAACAGCATTTTCATTAGCCTTCCCATCCGTTTCTGTTTCCTCAAGCCATGGCTGAACTTCTGGTATCTTTCCAATAGCATCAGCATCCACGCCCTCAATGCGAACTAAATTTCCACGAATCATTACAGTATACGATCCGCCGAGCGCCTGAGTAATGTGTCCTTCTTCGCCTTTTTTTAAAGTAATTTTATTTCCGAAAGGTATAAGGGTAGCTTCACAGTCCCTTTCAATTGTTACCTGCTCATCAATATCAGAATACATTTTAGGTCAAAAGCTCCTTTTGAATTTTATTAATTGCATTACTAAAACCGTTTGTTCTTTGGCTGCTGATTGCTCGGTCAAGACCAACAGAGCTAAGAAAATCTTTACCTTCAATTGACAAAATTTCTTTAGCTGTATGCCCGTTGAATGATCGTTCGATAAGTGATAATAAGCCTTTAACAATCATAGCGTCAGAATCAGTCTTAAAGTAAAAATTATCTTCCTTCATTTCTGAAATTACCCAAGCCTGCGATGTGCAGCCGTGAATTCGATTTTCTTCGGATTGCTCATCTTTTGTGAGGTTCTCTGAGCTTTTTGCTAAATCAACTAAGTAGACATATTTATCTCTTGGATCTGAGAAAATAGAAAACTCGTCTTTTATTGATTGAAGTTTTTCAGTGATAGTGTTCATTGTTTATAAAATATTTTGGATCTTTTTAGAAACGACATCATCAACATATGATTTGATTTCTTTATCATTGATTTTTTCTAAAATATCTGATACAAATCCATTTAATATTAATCGATTGGCTTCATCGCGGCTAAGCCCACGAGACCTTAAATAGAAAAGCGCCTCAGTATCAATTTGGCCAGTAGTAGAACCATGGGAACACTTTACATCTTCAGCGTAAATTTCTAGTTGAGGGTTAGCGTTCATTATGGCTGATGGGCTTAAGACAAGGTTCTTGTTGGACTGATTAGCGTTTGATGCTTTAGTATCCTCACCTACAACCACTTTCCCATTGAAAACACCAGAGGCATCATCAGTCAAAACAAACTTAAATAATTGGTCGCTTTCACATGCACTATTAGAATGATTAATAATAACATGTTTATCATGATGCTGATTCTCTTTGGTAACAGATAAGCCATTTATTTGTGCATATGATCCTTGAGCCATAAAATTTATTTTTATATCGTTTCGAGATTGTAGCGATCCGTTTGTTACGAAGCTGCTTTTTAGTGAACTGTTAGCTTCAATATTGTAGTTTGTAAAGCCTATGTGATGAGAGGTATCCTCCTCTTCCTGTAGTCGTATATGACTTAGCTGAGAGTTATCGGATAAATAGAATTGAGTTACAGCGTTTGTTAAATATGAGTGGTCTGTTAGCCCAATGTAATGTTCAAAAATAGTGATTTTAGAATTTTTACCTAGTTGAATATCAAATCTTGGATGGTTCATTAATTTATCCGTTATCTCAGCTGTCAAGTAAATGATTTGCAGAGGTTTTTCAATATTGGAGTTTTCAGAGATACGTATAGGTAACCCAGAATTCATCATTGAGGTATTGAGCGAGACAAAAGGATTTGATTTACTCGTCCATTTTGAAGATTCGTTGTCAATCAAAAAAAAGTCAGGGTTTGATTTTAAATAGTCAGCACCAGTAAACACACTAATTGTATCAGGTATATGTGAGAGTTGAGGTTGATAATGACCGTTAACAAATATCAAAGTATAGCAATTAGATATTTTTCCTGGAATCTTATCGGATATAGATGGTAAATCAAAATCCTTAGCCAAACGATATTCCTCGTTGGATAATTTTGTAAAATCAGTAAACTGCCACTCTTCCCATTTTTTTGTAGGTAAACCCGTATGAATGAAACTCTCAAAAGCTTTAGTTCTTAATGTCCGAAGCCTGTCATCTTTGATAGGCTCGTAGGCTAGTAAGTCCGAGAATTGTTTTTCAAAATTCTTCATTTTTCAAGCCAGGAATAACCATTTTTTTCCACCTCCATTGCTAAATCCATTTTGCCTGATTTAACAATTTTTCCATCAATCATAATATGTACTTTATCAGGCTGCATATATTCTAGCAGTCTTTGATAGTGTGTTATTGCAATGAATGATCTATCTTCATTTCGGTATTCATTAACCCCTTTGGCAACAATTTTAAGTGCATCTATATCCAATCCAGAGTCTGTTTCGTCAAGTATAGATAGTTTCGGCTCAAGGGTGAGCATCTGTAAAATTTCGTTACGTTTTTTCTCTCCCCCTGAAAAACCATCGTTTACTGCACGGCTCAAATATTTTTCATCCATATTGACAAGCTTTAATTTTTCTCTAATGAGGCGCATAAAGTCCGCTGCATTGATTTCTTCAAGGCCAGTGTGTTTGAGCTTTGCATTTAATGCAGCTCTTAAGAAATAGGTATTGTTTACACCGGGTATCACCACTGGATATTGAAAGGACATAAAAATACCCTCCAACGCACGCTCTTCCGGTGACTTATCAAGAATACTACTGCCATTAAAATTGATTTGACCAGATAAAATCTCGTATTCTTCTCTTCCAGTTAAAATATTTGCAAGAGTACTTTTCCCGGAGCCGTTTCTACCCATTATTGCGTGCAATTCCCCTGGTTTAACAGTCAGTGAAATACCGTTAATTATTCTTTTTTCATCAATTCCAGCACAAAGATCTTTAATCTCAAGCATATTATATTAACTCACTAATTAACTTTATTATCCAACCGCGCCTTCTAGGCTGACTTCCATTAGTTTTTGGGCTTCAACGGCAAACTCCATTGGCAATTCATTGAAGACTTCTTTGCAAAATCCATTTACAATCATTGAAACAGCATCCTCAGTTGAAACACCTCTTTGATTGCAGTAAAAAAGTTGATCTTCGCCTATCCTAGATGTTGAAGCCTCATGCTCCATTTGAGCTGAGGGATTTCTGACATCAATATATGGAAATGTATGTGCACCACAATCCTCACCAATTAAAATTGAATCGCATTGTGAATAATTCCTCGCGTTTTCAGCTCCCTTCATAATCTTTACACCGCCTCTATATGTGTTTTGACCTTTTCCAGCGGAAATACCTTTTGATATGATCGTACTTTTTGTGTTTTTGCCAATATGAATCATTTTTGTTCCAGTATCAGCCTGTTGAAAATTATTAGAAAGCGCCACGGAATAGAATTCTCCAACAGAATTATCACCTTTTAAAATACAGCTAGGATATTTCCAGGTGAGAGCCGAGCCTGTTTCAACTTGCGTCCAGGATATTTTAGAATTTCTCCCCAAGCAGTTACCGCGCTTAGTAACAAAATTGTATATGCCACCTTTACCAGTTTTTGGATCACCTGGATACCAATTTTGAACCGTTGAATATTTTATTTCAGCGTTGTCATGAGTAACGAGCTCAACCACTGCAGCATGAAGTTGGTTTTCATCGCGCATTGGAGCAGTACAGCCCTCAAGATAGCTAACATGACTATCTTCATCTGCTATAATTAGCGTTCGTTCAAATTGACCTGTATTTGCAGCGTTAATTCTAAAATACGTTGAAAGCTCCATGGGGCAGCGAACACCCTTTGGTATATAAACGAAACTACCATCGCTAAAGACTGCTGAATTGAGAGCCGCAAAATAATTATCAGAAACCGGAACGACGCTTCCAATATATTTTTTTATAAGATCAGGGTGATTGTGCACTGCTTCGGAAAATGAACAGAAAATAACCCCATGCTTTTCAAGCTCTTCTTTAAAGGTTGTGGTTACGGATACGCTGTCAAAAACTGCATCTACGGCGACATTTGAAAGCATTTTTTGCTCCTCAAGCGGGATACCTAGTTTATCGTAAGTCTTCAGTAATTCGGGGTCAACTTCATCTAAGCTTTTGAGTTTCTTCTGTTTTTTCGGTGCAGAATAATAAGATATTGATTGAAAATCTATTGAAGGATAATTCAATTTAGACCAATCTGGCTCATCCATTTTAAGCCATCTATCAAATGCTTTGAGCCTCCAATCCAAAAGCCATTCAGGCTCACCTTTCTTGGATGAAATGAATTTTATTACTTCTTCATTAAGGCCTGGAGCCAAAGTATCTTGATCAATGTCTGTGACAAAACCATATTCGTATTCTTGCTCAATGGCTGAATCAATTATTTGCTGATTTTTACTCATAATCTATTTTTCTAATTAGGCTGAAAATGAAGTTCCACAGCCGCACGTCCTTTCAGCGTTTGGATTAACGATTTTAAAACCGCCATTCAAAATGTCATTTGAGAAGTCGATCTCTATACCTTTTAAATAAAGATAGCTTTTTAAATCACAAAAGATCTTCATGCCCTGACTTTCAAAGACTTTATCAAACTCCTTTTCTTTTTGCTCAAAAGACATATTGTAATTCAATCCAGAACAACCACCTGTAGTAACTTCCATTCTAAGGCCAAAACCCTTTTTACCTTCAGCCTTCATTACTGCAGTCAGGCGCTCAGCTGCTTTTTCAGTCATAACTATCCCAGTGTCGAAAACTTCTTTTGTTTTATCTACAGCTGTCATTATTCCCACTCCTCATTTATTTTTATATGTTCATGATTATCAGTTTTTTGAATACCAAGTCCTAGTTTTTTCTTAGCTTCATCAGTGATCATCTTAGGATCCCAAGGCGGATCGAAAGTTACCTGAACAAAAGCCTGATTGACCTCATCCAAAGCCTCAAGTTTTGTTCGAATATCAAGAGCTATCTGATCACCCATTGTGCAGCCTGGCGTGGTTAGAGACATTACAATATTGATATCAGATTTGTTTTCATCATAAGCTTCTTGGATTTGTATGTCGTAGATTAGTCCTAAGTTCCATAAATCAACAGGTAATTCAGGATCATAGCATTGTTTCAAAATTTCTACTACTTTTGATTCTTCTATTTTGTTCATTATTGAGTGATCTCCTGAAGTGAAGTTTTAGAAAACATATCTCGCATGTTTTGATTGATCCTTTGAATTGGAGTTAGGATATTGCATGATTTTAACTGGTTGCAATCTGAGTTGAAATAACAATCCATGAGACCTAAAGGCCCTTCAATTTTCTCAAAGAAATCTTTCAAAGAAATGCTATTGAGGTCCGCTGAAATTTTATAGCCACCCGTAGGTCCTTTTACGGCACTGATAAGTCCATCGCGGGACATCTGTTGTAATATTTTTGCTAGAAGTTGCTGAGGTATTCCATAGGAAGTTGCTATCTCTTTTGTACTGACTACAGAACCTGAGGCGTTGTGCTGCATATGACGTAACGCAATTAATGCGTATTCTACTTTACGAGTAATTTTTAACATATTTTAGCTTTCGAAGCTGGGAAATTTAGCAAGGAATGAAAGTGGCTCCAAGGGATATATACGACTAAATTAATCGTATATATTAAACTATTTCAATAGGATCTTTTGTTGGTGGAGTAAATCGGCCAATTGCTGACGCCTTTATTTTAGATTTTGAATTAAAAGATTTTACATATTCATCCGCATCACGTTCTGGGAGAGCTATTAGCAGTCCTCCGGATGTTTGAGCGTCAGCGATCATCAATTGTCTTTTAAGTGAAATATTTTTAGAAAAATTTGTAAACCGCTGAGCATGTTTTAGGTTTCTTTCAGTTCCACCTGGTATAATTTTTTTTGAAGCTAAATCATCCACTCCAGCTAGAAAAGGAATGGTGTGATTATCTAAGGTACATGAAAGATTACTCGCCTTGCAAACCTCATGAAGGTGGCCAAGCAAGCCAAAACCTGTTACGTCGGTTGCAGCATGGACAATATGATGTTTCATTTCATCAGCTGCCAATTTGTTTAAAGTGCTCATTGACTCTACAGCTCTTTCCTCTACAGCTTTGCTGCATTTATTTCTTTTTATCGCAGTAGATACGATTCCTGTTCCAAGTGGTTTTGTAAGCACAAGCACGTCTCCAGCTTGTGCCTCGGAATTTTTTACAAGCTTGTCCTCCTCAACTTCCCCCGAAACTACAAGACCATATTTTGGTTCGTTGTCATCAATGGAATGACCTCCTAAAATCGGTATTCCAGCCTCAGTAGCCTTATCGATTCCTCCTTTTAAAATAAGACTTGCCATATCTAAAGGAAGTTTTTTCAAAGGAAAAGCAAAAATATTAAGCGCAAAAGTTGGCGTTGCCCCCATTGCATAAATGTCAGATAGTGAATTGGCGGCTGCAATTTGACCGAATTGAAAAGGATCATCTACGATTGGTGTAAAGAAATCAACAGTTTGAACCAAAAGTCTATTGTCGCCTATTCGAACAGCTGCTGCATCATCATTTGTATCAAACCCCACAACTACTTTATCATTTTTTAACGAATTGAAGTCACTCAGAACCTGAGCTAGGTCATCAGGACCTATTTTGCATGCTCATCCTGCTCCGTGTGAAAATTCTGTTAATTTGATTTTATTAAATTTTGTCATAAATAAACTTAACAATGACTGGATACCTTAAAGAAAAGATTATTGTAAAAAACTTTACAATAAATCTGTTATAAGAAAGATTGGATAATTAATTTCTTATTGTATAATGGATTATAAATCTATTATTTAACAAAATTTTTTTAATAAAATCATTTTAATACACTTTAGATTTAGAAAAAATACTTATGAGTAAGACTACACAAGAGCTTCAAGAAGCCGTAATACGATTTGCTGGTGATTCTGGTGATGGTATGCAGCTAACAGGGGGTAGGTTCACTGAGACTACCGCAGTGTTTGGTAACGATTTGAGTACGCTTCCAGACTTTCCAGCCGAAATACGAGCGCCAGCTGGTTCGCTTGCTGGGGTTAGTGCTTTTCAAATAAAATTTAGCTCCAAAGATATTCACACACCAGGAGACTCTCCAAACGTGTTGGTTGCTATGAATCCTGCAGCGCTTAAAGTTCACCAGCGCGATGTTGCTCCAGGAGGAATGATAATTTGTAATGCGAACGCCTTCTCACCAAAAAATTTAAAATTAGCTGGTTATGAATCCAACCCGCTTGAAGACAAAACACTGGAAGATTATTATACAGTTTATGCTATTGAAATGGGCAAGATGGTTGCTACAGCATGTGAAGACTTAAATCTACCCTCAAAATCAGTAGAAAGAACGAAAAACTTCTTTGCTTTGGGGCTTTTATTTTGGATATACGATAGGCCTACTCAACCAACCAAAGATTGGCTTGCAGTAAAATTTGCTAAAAAACCCGAACTAGTAGAGGCGAATGTTAGAGCGATGGATGCTGGATATAATTATGGTGAAACTACTGAAATTTTTACGACGCGATATACGGTTAATAAGGCTACGTTACCTGCGGGGACCTATAGAAATGTTGTTGGCAATTATGCTCTTTCATTAGGATTAGCTGCAGCAGCAGAGAAGTCAAAGCTTGAACTTTTTCTTGGAAGCTATCCAATTACACCCGCAAGTGATATTTTACATACCCTTTCTGCGTGGAAGCATTTAGGAATAAAAACTTTTCAAGCTGAAGACGAAATTGCGGGTGTAACTTCTGCTCTTGGAGCAGCTTTTTCTGGAAACCTTGCAATTACAACAACGTCTGGACCTGGAATAGCGCTTAAGGGAGAGGCCCTCGGTCTTGCCGTCATTTCAGAACTACCAATGGTGGTTATCAATGTCCAACGCGGAGGACCAAGCACAGGTCTTCCAACAAAAACAGAGCAGTCGGATCTCTTGCAAGCGCTTTATGGAAGAAATGGTGAAGCACCAATGCCTGTAATTGCGTCCTCAACTCCTGGTGATTGTTTCCATGTTGCTTATGAAGCTTGTAGAATTGCTGTAAAATATATGACCCCAGTCATGCTGCTAACAGATGGATATTTAGCCAATGGGTCTGAGCCATGGCAAATTCCTAAGCTCAAGGACCTTCCAGATATTGATGTAAAGTTTGCCGACAAAGAATCCAAAGTTGATGATCAGTATATGCCTTACCTTAGACAGAAACAAACATTGGCAAGGCCCTGGGCTACCCCTGGCACACCAGGACTTGAGCATCGCATAGGTGGATTAGAAAAAGAAGACGTAACTGGTAATGTAAGCTATGATCCAGAAAATCACCATTATATGGTTGAAACTCGGGCCAAAAAAGTAGCAAATATTTCTAACGAATTCGGAAAGACTGAGGTTTTTGGTGAAAAAAGTGGAGATTTATTAATCTTAGCTTGGGGTGGCACTAGAGGCGCATGCCGATCCGCTGCTGAAAGTCTCGTAAATGATGGGCATAAGATTGGATATGTACACCTGCGCTGGATTAACCCTCTGCCTGATGATTTGGGAGAAATTTTAATTAAATATAAAAATGTTCTCATTCCTGAAATCAATCTCGGTCAGCTCATAAAAGTTATTCGCGCTGAGTATTTAGTTGACGCTAAAGGGCTAAACCAAGTTTATGGCAAGCCCATCAGTTCAACTGATATTCAAGAAGAAGCAAAAAAATTAATAGGATAGAATTATGTCAGAATCAACAACACAAGCAACCTATACACGTAAAGACTTTACTTCAGATCAAGCTGTAAGGTGGTGTCCGGGTTGTGGTGATTACGCAATCTTAGCCCAGACTCAAAAAGTCTTCCCTGATTTAGGAAGAAAAAAAGAAGACTTTGTTTTTATCTCCGGCATTGGTTGCTCTAGCAGATTTCCTTACTACATGGATACGTATGGTTTTCATACTATTCATGGGCGTGCTCCTGCTATCGCAAGTGGTGTGAAAATTTCCCGTCCAGATTTATCTGTTTGGGTAGTCACGGGTGACGGTGACGGTTTGTCAATTGGAGGAAATCATACAATTCATATGCTTAGGAGAAATCTTGATATGAATGTGATGCTTTTTAATAATAGAATTTATGGATTAACCAAAGGACAATATTCTCCAACCTCAGAAGTAGGAAAAGTGACGAAATCAACACCAATGGGCTCTTTAGATATTCCGTTTAATCCTCTATCACTCGCTCTAGGCGCAGGATCGACTTTCATTGCTCGAACTATTGATAAAGAAACTAAGCATCTTCAAGAAATGATTACTGAGTCTTACAAACATAAAGGAACCTCCTTTATGGAAATTTATCAAAATTGTAATATTTTTAATGATGGTGCATTTTCTTCTCTTACGGATCGCGATACAAAAGCTGATACTGTTCTTTGGCTTGAGGATGGTCAGCCGCTTGTTTTTGGGTCTGAAAAATCTAAAGGTATACGCCTGGATGGTAATAAGCCTGTTGTGGTTGAGATAGGAGATAAGTGGAGCACTGAAGACTTATTGGTTCATGACAAATCCGATTATGTTATTGCTTCGTTATTAGCTAACATGACATATCTTCCAGATTTCCCTGACCCAGTGGGTATATTCTATAGCATTCAATCTCCAACCTATGAAGATATGCTCTCAGATCAAATTAGCGACGCTATAAAAAACAAACCTAAAGCATCTGTCCAAGATATTTTAAACTCAGGTGACACTTGGACCGTTAAATAATGATCAATTTTGGGCATTAGAAAAGAAAAAGATAGTATGGGACATATTGATGTCCCTCAAGATAGATATTATGGAGCGCAAACCCAGCGCTCTCTGCAAAACTTTAAAATTGGTGGTGAAACATTCCAACGAGAATTAATTAGAGCGTATGGTATTTTAAAAAAAGCTGCTGCGCTTTCAAATTTTTCACAAGGCAGTCTTGAACAAGATATTGCTGATGCTATTTTGCAATCTTCCGATGAGGTAATTTCAGGAAAGCTAGATGATCATTTTCCTCTGGTAGTTTGGCAAACAGGCTCTGGAACTCAATCTAACATGAATTTTAATGAAGTGATAGCAAACCGAGCTATTGAAATTTTAGGGGGCGAATTGGGTTCAAAAAGCCCCGTTCATCCAAATGATCATGTTAATATGTCTCAGTCAACAAACGATACTTTTCCTACTGCTATAAATATTGCAGCTTGCGAAATGACCGTTAATGAGTTGATCCCTGCATTAAAAAAACTTTTTAGCTCACTGGAGAAAAAATCAAAAGACTTCAATCACATCATTAAATTAGGTCGCACACATCTTCAAGATGCTACCCCGTTGAGTCTTGGTCAGGAATTCTCAGGGTTCTCTTCCGCAATAAAGCATGATATTGAAAGAATAGAAGGATCCCTAAAGCACTGCTTTCATTTACCTATAGGAGGAACTGCAGTTGGGACTGGAATCAATTCATTGGAGGGTTTTTCTGAGACCGTAGCTGAGAATATAGCTTCAATTACTTCTCTACCTTTTGTTACAGCGCCAAATAAATTTGAGGGATTGGCTGGTCAAGATTGCATCGTTGAGCTTTCAGGCTCATTAAAAACTTTAGCAGCCTCTCTTTTTAAAATTGCAAATGATATCAGATGGCTATCAAGCGGTCCTCGCTCTGGAATAGGTGAGATTATCATTCCTTCAAATGAGCCTGGGTCATCCATCATGCCAGGAAAAGTGAACCCAACCCAATGCGAAGCTATGACGATGGTTTGTACTCAAATAATGGGCAATGATTTAACGATTTCAATTGCTGGTGCAAGTGGTAATTTTGAACTCAACGTTTTTCGTCCTGTAATTGCCTATAATATTATTCAATCGTTACGATTGCTTACGGATTCGTGTGATTCATTTAGAAAAAACTGTGTAGATGGTATCTTACCAAATAAAAAAAGAATAGATAATAACCTTCATAACTCATTGATGCTTGTTACGGCGCTTAATCCTCACATAGGGTATGATAAAGCTGCGGAAGTAGCCAAAAAGGCACACGATGATAATACATCACTAAAGGAATCGATTGTTTCTTTAGGATATATGTCAGAAGATGAATTTGATTCTTTGATAGACCCAAAGAATATGATTGCTCCTTCAAAAAAATAATAACAGCGAAATTTTGTTAAAACTATAAGCTGTCCTGGGTAGTATAAATATGTACATTGTTCTAAAAAAATAGTGATTTCATTCAATCAAATTTTAAAATATTTTAAAGGCGCTTTAATCGTTGCAACTCTTGGGGCTGTAGTAGTCATCGCTCTTATCTTTCAATTAGCCCAAAACCTTCCATCCTTAGATCAGCTAGAAAATTATGACCCAGATCTAATTAGTCGAATATATTCATCAGATGGAGAAGTGCTCGACGAGCTATTTTTTGAAAAAAGAATATTTGTAAGCTTAGATCAAATTCCAAACAATATGAAAAATGCTGTAATTGCTTCTGAGGATAGACGATTTTATGATCACTGGGGAATCGATTCAAAAAGTATCTTACGCGCAATAGTAGTTAACATAATTAGTCTTGGCTATGAACAAGGTTTTAGCTCTTTAACCCAGCAGGTCGCAAGAACCTTATATGATACCATTGGTTTCAGAAAAACAATCACGCGAAAGATCAAAGAAATTATTACTGCTATTCAAATTGAGCGAACTTACACTAAAGATGAAATTCTTGAGATGTATCTAAATAATGTTCATTTTGGACATGGTACGTATGGTGTTCAGGTCGCAGCAAAAAGGTATTTTCAAAAAGATGTTTCACTTTTAACGCTGGGTGAAAGCGCAATGCTTGTAGGTATACTTCCTGCTCCAGCAAGATTTTCACCAATTACACACCCAGAAAGAGCTCATTATAAACGAAACGTAGTTTTAAGAGTTATGCGAGATGAAAAGTTTATTAATAAAGAAATGTTCTTGGAAGCTCGGGCAATCGAACGCGAAAACGTTTTGGTAGATCAGGTAAAAGGAGTAGCCCCTTATTTTACTGAATATGTTAGACGAACAATGGAAAAAGAGGACGATCAACTTGGTGTTAATATTTATCGCGATGGATTGAAAATTTATACTACACTAGATACCAGACTCCAAACGGTCGCAGAAAAATCTTTAAACGATGCTATAAAAAACAATCAAAACAAACTCAACGCTAGACTATTCAATAATGAGGAAGAATTTTCTCAACTTGCATACCTTGGAATATTTCCTGAAGACACAGTTAAAATGATGATGAAGGGAGATTCGGCTCTTTATAAAGATTTAAGAAATAAACTTTTGGTACAGGGGGCGTTTGTTGCTCTAGATCCTAACTCCGGCGCAATTTTAGCCATGGTTGGAGGAAGGCCAGATTATCACGATCAGTACAATAGGGCTGTCCAAGCAAAAAGACAACCTGGCTCAGTGTTTAAGCCGATAGTTTATACTACTGCCATAGATAATGGCTATCCGGTATCAAAACAACTTTTAAATCAGCCATTAGTGTTGAGAGTTCTTAACTCTGAAGGTGAATGGGAAAAATGGATGCCAAGAAATTATGATGGGTCAACCAGCGGGCTTACATCACTGAGAGAAGGAATTAGAAAATCAGTAAACTTGGTTGCTGTAAGAATTGTTAAGGAGCTTGTTCCTGCATCTGAAGTAACTTCAACAGCTAGCAGAATGGGTATCACTACTGAAATTAGAGCTGTTGATGCAATAGCTCTTGGAACATCTGAAGTTTACTTGTTGGATATGGTCAATGCCTATTCTGCATTTTCAAATAAAGGATTGTTGAATCAGCCTTTTGGGATTACTCGCGTTGAGGATAGATATGGAAATATAATTAAAGAATATTTTCCTATAAGAGAGGAAGTTTTGCGTGAGGAATCTGCATATGTCATGACCTCAATGCTTCAAACTGTTTTAGATAAAGGGACTGGTGGCAGTGCGAGATGGAAATATAATTTTTATCATCCTGCTGGAGGCAAAACAGGTACGACCCAAAATTGGACAGATGCATGGTTTGTAGGATTTTCTAAGCAAATAGCAGCTGGGGTATGGATGGGGGTAGATGACCCCAGAGTCAGCCTCGGTGAAGGCCAAGATGGCTCCAAGGCTGCCTTACCCGCTTGGGCAAGCTTCATGGCAGAAGCTCATGATACTCTAGGCTACAGACGAGTTAATTTTGATAGACCAGATGGGGTCATTGATTATACCATCTGCTCCACAACAAAAGATCGACCCACAAACCTATGTCCAACTGAAAAAGAAATATTCATTAAAGGCACAGAGCCTTCGCAGGTTTGCAAAACCCATCGAATGAATTGATCTCAATATATCGTTTCAGGTTTTTTTACCTTTTCATCTGAAATACAAAATGTGTTTTCTATATGGTTCACCACATTTTTTAATTTTGATTTTCTAGAACCAAAGCACCTAAAGATAGCTTCACCCTTTTTTATTTTTTCACCAACTTTAGCATAAAATTCTATTCCAGCAGAGTTATCCAAAACGTCTCCACTTTTTTTTCTACCACACCCTAACTCAACTAAAGCCCAACCAATTGCAGTTGTGTCAAATGAGCTAACATAACCATCATGCTCACTAACAACTTCATGCGAATAAGATGGGTTGTTTATTTTTGGCCCCAAATCTATTTGCCCAGACTGATTTTTTACCATCTGTTGAAATTTTTTTAGTGCTTTGCCATTACGAATATTTTCTATTTGAATTTGACGGGCTTCAGTTGCTGATTTGATAATTTTTGCCTGCAACAACATTTTGGTGCCAAGATTATAAACTACATTCATTAAATCCTCAGCGCCTTCACCATTCATGGCATTTATTGATTCATTAACCTCACACCACATGCCTGCTGTTCTTCCTAAAGGCTGATCCATGTTGGAAAAAATAACATCAGTTGATACATTAAATGCATCACCAACTTTCATAAGTTTGGATGCCAAATCTTTACCATCCTTTAGATTTTTCATAAAGGCGCCATTGCCTATTTTAATATCTAAAACAAGTCCTCTTATTCCCTCAGCTATTTTTTTGCTCATAATTGACCCACAAATCAAGGGCATGGAGTCGATGGTATTCGTAACATCGCGAAGAGCATACATTTTTTTGTCAGCGGGGCAAATCGAATCCGTTTGAGACATGATACAAAGACCTATCTTTTCAATACAGTTTTTGAATTCTTGGATAGAAAGATCCGTTTTAAAACCTGGTATCGTTTCAAGTTTATCAATAGTGCCACCTGTGTGACCAAGACTTCTACCTGCAATCATTGGTATTGTTATTCCAAGCGATGTCATAAGTGGGCCAAGAATAAGTGAGACTTTATCACCTACCCCTCCAGTAGAGTGCTTATCAGCAACGTAAGAGTTTAAATGGGAAAAATCCATTTTCTCACCAGAATCTATCATAGTTTTTGTAAGGGAAATCGTCTCATCCATATTCATGCCATTATCCTTTACAGCTTTCAAGAATTCTGTCATTATTTCATCTGTAATTTGATTGTTTGAGTAAGAGCTAACTAAGAAATCAATTTCCTTAGAACTAAGAATACTTTGATTTTGCTTAGCCTTGATTGTCTTTTTGGGATCCATTTTTTTTCAGTATTTTTTTAAAAAAATTAAAATTGAATCTTAATGGAGCTTGCTCACGAATGGTGTGCAGCATAAGGTACATTGATATTAAAAGGAGAATCGCGTTTGGAGACCATACCCCTACGACAGGAGACACATAATTACGATCTGCAAGATCTTCACCTCCAATCATAAGTATGTAATAGGTAAGAAAGAATCCAAATGATAACCCAACAGCGATAGTGAAACCACCTTTTCTGAAAATTACCCCCAAAGATGCTCCTGTAATTACAAAAAGAATGCAAGCCACTGGAAGCGAAAATTTCTTGTGAAGCTCAACGATATATTTGTTGCTTGACTTAGTGTAGCTTCTCAAGAGGTTATACTCATTGCGAAGTTGACGCTCAACAATATTAATATCTCTTTCCTTCTTGTATTTTTGATCTACAGTGTATGAGGAATCTGAGCTGTATGCATCCTTGAAATTCATTAGAACAGTTTGTGATTCTTCAAAGCTTTGTGGTACAATACTATCCAGACCTGTTCGATTAAATGCTCGGCCGATACGAGACCTTACAATATTGATTCTCTTTAAAATATCTTCTTGTTTTGCCAAAATCATAGCAACTGTCATTTCTCGATCAGATCTACTCGTAGTATCTCTTCTATTCAAAAAAAGATCATCTGCTGCTATAGTGATTTTGTGTTTTTCAAATTCGATACGTCTGTAATTTCCATAATCACGAGTGTCAAGCTCGTGAATCTCGCCATCATACATATCAAGCACTATTGCATCATCGATAGTCGACAATTCACCAGTTTTAGAGTGAATACTTGTTTGTGTTTCACCTAGTCCTTTGCTGAATATTCTAACATCTTTCAAAGTATCGCCCTCTTTCTCCCTTATGATCATGCTATAACTAGGGAGATCATCCATAAAATATCCTGGTTCAATATTTAGATCGGGCCTTTTTCGATAAATATCACCTGAAAGCATTCGTGCTTTAAAATTCATCTCAGGCATAACGAAAGAATTAAATAAGATCAGTACTAGAGATACGGTCATTCCAAATAAGATTGCTGGTCTAATGATTGTATTAAAACTTATTCCTGAGGATCGCATAGCTGTTATCTCATTATCTTCAGAAAATTGTCCAAACGACATTAACGCAGCTACAAGAACCGCCATAGGAACAGACAACGCTGTTATCCAACCTAGGTTTAAAAAGAGATATTCAAAAATTGTACCTAGATCTAATCCCTTGCCAATGAATCTGTCAATAGCTCTCAAAAGAAATTGGGTAAAAAGGACAAAAACAATTATTAGCAATGAAAAAACAAATGGCATTAATAGCTGTTTAAGTATGTATCTGGTAAGCAGTCTCATATACAAAATTACAACATTATAATCATTATTAGTTCCAACGCAGAATTATAGATAAAAAAAAATTCTTTTTTACAAGTAGGGCCAATTATACTAATTTAGCCGGCTTCAATAAAGTGAGAAATACAAATTTGTATGGTGGGTGTAGCTCAGCTGGTTAGAGCACCTGGTTGTGGCCCA
>TARA_B100001121_G_scaffold116859_1_pt1 | contig 24937 bp, 22 predicted proteins | sample TARA_B100001121 | Tara Oceans TARA_B100001121 (sample SAMEA2622817) | marine metagenome | biome: marine biome (ENVO:00000447); feature: surface water layer (ENVO:00002042); material: "saline water (ENVO:00002010), including plankton (ENVO:xxxxxxxx)" | depth 5 m
TAACTACATAATAATTTTGAATAGGAGCAAAAACCTCAAGATCATTTTTGTATGAATAGCAATCCAACATTTCTTGATGAGATCCACCTGGAAGGTTCCATGCATTAAGCCATTTATCGATAAGTTTAAGATTCCTTTTTTCAATATCTGTCATATTTAATCTCCTGATAAGTTCTTAACTATGGTTTCAGCAGAAGAAGCTTCTACTGGGCCTCCAGGTATCTCTAGATTTAATTTTCTGAGCACTCCATTATCAATTATCATTGAAAATCTTTCACACCTATAACCTAAGTTAAATCTTGTGCAGTCCATCTCGAGGCCAATTGAATTAAAAAAATGACAATGAGCATCAGCTAACATCAGGATTTTGTTTTCAACATTACAGTATTTACCCCATGCATCCATAACAAAAGCGTCATTTACTGAAACGCAAATTATTTTATCTATACCAAACTTAAATATTTGTTCTGCATGTTTAAGATAGCCAGGAATTTGAACATTCGTACTTTTAGGAGTAAAAGCCCCAGGTACGGAAAATAACACAACTTTATTATTGTTAAAAACTTCATCAGATGTAATTGTTGATTGAACATCGCCATCTAATATTTTAAAAATATTTGGCGGAATTTTGTCACCAGTTTTTATAATCCTAGATGCATGCGGGACGTTTACCGATTTCTTATTCATGGCAAGTAATTTTAAATATTAATCAAATATATAAGATTAATCTAATAAAACAAGTAACAAAATGTTTTTTAATGTGGGATTTTTGAGCTAAATTCATTGTAAGTTCTATAATAAAAGTTATTATTATTCATATCAAAAAAATATATGAACCTCGAATATCCCCTTTTTAAAAATACAAGTGCATTCACTATCTTTTTTTAAATTCGAGGTTCATATATAGTTTTAAAGACTCATTGTTATTTATGTGGTATTGAAGAAGGGAGTAAATTGATGTCAAAAAATATTGAGATAGGAATTGATATTGGCGGTACCTTTACTGATATTTTTATTAAAGATTTAAATTCAAATTCTTGGATTGTAAACAAAGTTCCATCTACCCCTCCAGAATTTAGCATTGGATTTATGGATGGGGTGAGTGAAACACTTTCTTTAGCTGATAAAGATACCAAAGACATATCAAGAATTATTCACGGAACAACAGTAGCAACAAATACTATTATTACTGAAACAGGTGCTAAAGTAGGAATGCTCTTAACTGAGGGATGTAGCGATATTCTTCAAATAGGATATGGCTGGCGCCCAAAAATGTATGACTTAGATATGGATCCTGTTGAGCCATTATTTCTTGCACCAAGAAGACGATGTGTAGGTGTTGAAGAGAGAATGGATTACAAAGGAAGTGTAATTTTAAAGCTTAATGAAAAAGATTTAATTGCAAAAGCTAAATATCTTGTAGAAAAGGAGCATTGTGATGTGTTTGTTGTTTGTTATCTGCATTCCTATGCAAATCCTACTCATGAAAAAAAGACAAAAAAATTGCTCAAAAGACTTTATCCTGAAATCCCAATATCAATTTCATCTGAAGTTTTGCCAAGAAAACGAGAATACAAAAGACTGGTAGTGACCGGCTTTGATGGATACGTTAAACCAATTGTTACAAATTATCTTTTCAATTTACAAGAATCATTATCAAAAGATGGTGCAACTTGTCCATTTCATGTAATGCAATCAAATGGAGGTGTTAGTGGAATTAACAATGTTTGTCAAAAACCAGTTGGAACTGCATTATCAGGTCTTGCAGCAGGTGTTATCGGAGCAGCAAACGTTGGTTTAAATGCAGGTCATCCTGACTGTATCAGTCTTGATATGGGAGGAACTAGCACTGATGTCGCTCTAATAAAAGACGGCAAAGCAATTATTACAAATGATGGAGGTTTTGAGGATTATCCTCTAAATATTCCTATGATTGATGTTAGGACTATTGGTGCTGGCGGCAGCAGCATTGCATATGTAGATGCTGGAGGAGCATTGAAGGTTGGGCCTGAGAGTGCTGGAGCATTTCCAGGGCCAGCTTGTTACTCTCAAGGTGGAGAGAATCCTACAGTTACTGATGCTAGTTTTGTATTAGGTTATCTGAACAAGGATACATTTGCAGGCTCACTGAATATTGATATTGAGAAAAGTAAAAAAGCTATATTAAACAAAATATGCAAACCCTTAGGACTCTCATTAACTCAGGCGGCTCTGGGCATTCATGAAATAGTTAATTCAAATATGGCTCAAACTTTGAGACTTGTCTCCATAAAACAGGGACATGATCCTCGAGAATTTACTCTAATGCCATTTGGTGGAGCAGGCCCAATACACAGTGGCAAATTAGCTGAAATTTCGTCCATAAAACAAATATTGATACCCCCGACACCTGGAGTTCTTTCTGCGCTTGGCTTAATGCTTGCACCAATTCAACATGAAGCCATGGCTAGCTATGAGATAAAGACAGCAAATAGTTCATGGAAGAAACTTAAAGCTACTTTTGATTCATTGGATAAATTATGCGATAAAAAAATGAAAGATGACCAAGTCATGAAAAAAGATATTAATAAAAGTTATTTCGTTGAAATGAGATATTTGGGTCAGTCTCATGAAATTGAAATTCCCATTCCAATAAGCATAAATAAAAACTCAATATCTTTGGCAGAAAAATTATTCCATAGAACGCATCAAAGCACATATAGCTACAGCGACACATCCGCTGATGTTGAGTTTGTAACTCTTCGTGCAGTTCATCAGAAAGATTCAACTGAGGCATCAATTTTAGAGAAAGTAAAAAACTATAAAAAAATCAAACCTAAAAAGAAATATCGAAAGGTATGTTTTTCTAGTAAAGATGGATTCATAAAAATTCCAATATACTCAAGAAATGAACTCTATCCAGGCATTAAATTTAAAGGACCGGCCATAATTGAACAATCCGATACTACAACCTTACTTCATAAAGGGCATTCATTAGAAGTGGATAACTACAATAATTTAATTATTAATGTCTAATTATGAAGTCTAAAAAAATTTCTTCAGATCCAATAACAACAGAAGTTGTAAGAGGCCTGTTAGACACAGCAGCTGAGGAGGTTCAACAAGTTTTATATAAGGTATCTCACTCTCCTTTAATAACAGATGGAAGAGACAGCACATCTGCGCTTTTTGATGCGGAAGGAAGGACAATTGCCCAGGCCACCGCAGTTCCCTGTCATTTGGGTTGCTTGCATGACTTAGGTAGGCTCTTTGCAAAAGAGTTTAGTGAGGTTGCTGAAGACGGCGATATTTATATTCACAATGACCCTTATTATGGGGGCACTCATTTACCAGATCTTGCAATAGTTTCTCCAGTAATTGTTAAAAAAAGATTAGTGGGATATGTTGCCACCATGTCACATCATGCTGATATTGGAGGATTTGCACCAGGAAGTGTAAATTTTGCAGCTACAGATCTTCATGCTGAGGGATTAATTTTGTCAATGTCAACTCTTATTAAAGCAGGTATACCAAATCAATCATTATTTGACACTATTCTTGCAAATAGCAGAGTTCCCAAAGCTTTAAAGGGTGATTTAGGAGGGCAAATAGCTGCATGTTTAACAGGTGTTAAAAGATATAAGGAGATAATAAAAAAAGTTGGATATGAACAAGTACAAAATTGTGTTGAAACTCTATTAGATTACTCAGAAAAACTTACAAGAGATGAGATTAGAAAAATACCAAATGGTAAATATTATTTTGAGGATTTTCTTGACGATGATTCTCTTGGCAGAAATTCACATCCAGTTAAGATTTGTGTAACTTTACGAGTAAAAAGCACTAATCTTGAATTTGATTTTGATGGAAGTGATGATCAGGTAGACATTGCCATAAATAATGTTCCCTCATGTCCTAATTCTGTAATTTATTATTTAGTCAGAACATTAACAGGTGATAGGGTTCCGAATAATGAGGGCAGCTTTAGACCAATAACAATAAAGTTACCAAAAGGATCAATTGTAAATTGTAATTTTCCTGCTCCTGTTGCCGTTAGAGGCATAACTCTTAAAAGGGTAGAGGATGTTGTTTGTGGGGTCATGGCAAAAGCATTACCTAAAAGGATGACAGCAGCCCACAGTGGTCAATATACAATGATCAATTTTGTTGGAAAGGACCTTGATGGAAATAGAATTCAAGGACATATGGGTGGACCATATGCTGGCGGTCATGGTGCTAGATCTAATAAAGATGGTATTGATGTAACTGAGCATGGTGCAACCAATGGTTCTCCGATCCCGATTGAAGTTAGCGAATCTAAATTACCAATTTTATTTAAAAAAAGTAAGCTATGGACTGACTCAGGAGGAGCAGGCACTTGGAGAGGAGGCTTAGGCTATAATTCAGAAGTTCAATGGATTGGTGGAGACTGTTATGGCTCCTTCAGAAGAGATAGAATGAAATTTAAACCATGGGGAATCGAGGGAGGTTTGTCCTCTCCCTTATGTAAAACCTCAGTAGTAAAAAAAAATAAGACTTATTCTTTGCCAGGAAAAATAGACTTTCCATTATCAAATGGAGATTTAATACAAATTCACACAACTGGAAGCGGAGGTTTTGGAGATCCTGCAAAAAGGAATCCGAATCATGTACTGGAGGATTTTTTAAATAAAAAAATTTCAAATAAAGCAGCAAAGAATATTTATAAAGTAGCTATTAAAAATAATAAAATTGATAAAAAAGAGACATTAAAATTAAGAAAATAATCCATGACTGATTCAGTTAAAACTATTGCAATTACTGGAGCTGGAAAGGGCTTAGGAGCAGCTTATGCAAAGCATTTTGCATCTTTGGGCATGAACGTTCTTGTTAATAATAGAAATCATAAAGATGTTCCAAGCAGCGCAGATTTGATTGTCAAAGAAATAAAAGAAAGAGGAGGAAATGCTTGTGCAAATTATTCAAGCGTTGAGGATACTAAAAGTGGAAAATTAATATTAGAGCAGTGTCTTGACGAATTTGGATCATTAGATTATCTGATAAATAATGCAGGTATTGCCGAGGGCAAAACATTTAGTAAAGTCTCAATAGATGACTTCAATCACAATCTTAATATAAATCTTAATGGCGTAATTAATGTTGCACACCCATGTTTTAAACATATGTATGAAAATGATTGTGGTTCAGTGATTTTTACTACATCAGGCGCAGGTTTATATGGGCAGCATGGTATGCCAGCATATTCTTGCGCAAAAGCTGGAATTATAGGATTGGCAAATTCACTTCACCTTGAGTCATTGAATAAAAATATAAATATAAATGTATTATCTCCATTTGCGTATACAAATATGACTAAAAATTTTCTCAGTCAAGATCAAATCAAGAAATTTGGAGTAGAAAAAATAGTTCCGCTTATAGAATTTCTTATTAAATCAGTTGAAATTTCCGGAAATATTTTTATTGCTGGCGCGGGAAAATTTAAAGTTGCAAAAATGTTTGAAAATGATGGCGTAAATTTTTCATTATTAGAATCAATCAAAGAAAATGATATTTCTGAAAAAATAAATGAAATTTTAAGTGAATCAAATCTTATTAACAGGAAAAATGCTTCTGAAAGCTTTGAAGCGTTATAGTATAGCTAGTAACCCCTGAACTTAAAATATTCCTGATTTCTCCAAGCAAGGTAGTATTGACCTGGAATTGATAATTTATTAGTTTGCTTTAATTTGATTGCTGCCCTAACTGGCCAGTATGGATCTTTTAAAAATTCCCTACCTAAAAAAACAAAATCAGCTTTATTCTTATTAATAGTTTCTTGAGCAATTTTTGGGCTATTTATTAATCCAACGGCTGCTGTTTTAATTTTAGCTTTAGTACGAATTTTATCTGATGCATCAATTTGATAACCAGGCTCAATTGGGATTAAGCTTTTATTTTTAATCTTATCTCTATCCTCAATTAATTCTTTTGCGATCGCAACTGTAGTAGGGGATGTTCCCCCAGAACTTACATCAATTATGTCTACCCCCCTTTTTTTTAATTCATTACTTAAAACTATCGAGTCATTTAAATTCCATCCATCTTCAAGCCAATCTGTGTAAGATATTCTGAATGCTAAAACTATTTTTTTTGAAATTGCTGATCTTATATTTTCAGCTACCTCAAGACATAACCTGATTCTTGCTGATAAATTACCTCCATAAATATCTCGTCGCTGATTAGAGATAGGACTATAAAATTGATGGAGTAAATACCCATGCGCTGCATGCACTTCAATAAGCTCGAAATTAGCTCTTTCTGCTCTCTGAGCAGCATCCTTAAAAGATTTGATTACATTTCTAATATCCTTTATAGACATTTCTTTAGGGATTGATGAATTTTTTTCAAATGGAATTTTACTTGGAGCTATTGTTTCCCATCCACCTTCAGATTTATTCAATGGTTTTAATTCTGTCAAACCATTTTGATTTAAAGGGGAAGAATAACTAGCTTTTCTGCCAGCATGAGCTAGTTGAATTCCTGGAATAGATCCTTGTTTTTTTACGAAAGAAGAAATTTTTCTTAAATTTGATATGTGCGCATCTTTCCATATGCCTAAATCGCTTGAAGAAATCCTTCCGTTTTTTTGGACTGCAGTTGCCTCTGTGAGAACTAGCCCGGCTCCGCCCACTGCTCGAGATCCCAAATGAACTAAATGCCAATCATCAGCAAATCCATCTAATGATGAAGTCTGGACCATTGGAGAGACCCCAATTCTATTGCGAAATGTTATAGATCTGATCTTAATTGGATCAAATAGATCAGGCATCTAAATATCAAATGATAAAAAATTTCTTATCCTCAGGCTCTAATTTTTTACCCTGTTTTGGATCAAACTCCTCTACACCCATTGCAGCCATAAGGGTCGCTCTATTGTAGTAATCTCTCCATTGATCGACTTTTCCATCTCTTACTGTCATAACTCTGGCTGTTGGGATATATCCATGTCCTCCAGTTTCTGTATCGAAATCATCAATGCACTCACACATATACGTATCACCAGAAATAACATAATTCTGAACTTCAATTTTTAGTCTTGTACAAGTAGACATTAATCTATCTAAATGAACAGAGAGTTTTTCATGACCCTGAGTTTTTTCAGTATTCATCATGCTCCATAAATAGCCTTCTTCGTGCCAATTATCTAACACAGCATTCATGTCAAGGCTCTCCCAAGCTTTAAACATATTTTCAACTACAGTTAATGTTTCGTTGCTCATAAATATTTCTCCTTAATTTAATTTAAATATATATTAGTCAGTTTAGTTGAGCAAGTGATAGTTATAACCGTTCAATAAGAAGAGCTGTTCCGGCACCTGCTGCTCCACTAGTAGCTACTATTCCAGTCTTGAGATCTTGTCTTTCCATTTCATCAATCAGTGAAGACAGCATTATTGAACCCGTTGCTCCCATAGGATGACCTAAGGCAATACATCCTCCATTTACATTTAACTTTTCCTCAGGAATTTTTAATTTTCTTTGTGCAAAAATAATGGTTGATGCGAAAGCTTCATGAATTTCAAAAAGATCTACATCATTTACAGTTAATTGAGTTTTTTTTAGAAGCTCTTGAGTAGCTTTTACGCAACCTGACAAAACGAGCAATGGATCATCATTTATTACAGCAATATCTTTAATTATGGCCCTAGCTTGAACTTTATTTGATGAAGAATTATTTGAATTTGAAAGAAGTGTCAATGCAGCTGCATCAGCCATCGCAGGAGAATTTCCTGCAGTGTGAACGTGAGAAATGGATTTTATCTGAGGAAAATAGTTGAGCTGAAGATCATCTACACCATTTTTACCTAGTTCTTCAAAGCTTGGTTTTAATTCATTAAGACTTTCAATTGTTACATCTTTACGCACACATTCATCAATAGAGCAAATTAATTTTTTTACGTGATTTTCTACTGGAATAATTGACTTAAAGTATCCATTTTTTATTGCATGAGAGGCTTTCATTTGGCTTTGAAAAGCAATTTTATCGACTTCCGATCTAGAGATATTGTTTAAAGTTGCTATCAAATCGGCGCCACTACCCATCATAAAAATTTTGGACTTCAATGCAATATCAATATTTGTCCAAATAGATGCCTGATCAGAAAGCATTGGTGTTCTAGACATCATTTCTACACCACCTGCAAGAATAAGTTTATTTTGACCAGAAGCAATTTTTAAATACCCAATATTAATAGCATCTAGGCTTGAAGAGCAGAAGCGATTGATTGTCAGACCCGAAACACTATCAGGATAGTTTGAATATAAAGATGAAGATTTTGCAATGTTACCAGCTTGTTCGCCTTGTTGTGTTACACATCCTAAAATGACTTCTTCTAAGTCATTTGGATCGAAAATTCTTTTTTGCTCAAAGAATTTGTACAAAAAATCTAATAATTCGTATACATTTAAATCATGTAATCCACCAAAATCTTTGGCTTTGCCTCTTGGAGTTCTTACTGATTCAAGAATGTATACAGGATTCAATTTTTTAAAACGATAGCTCGCTCATTTGAGCCCATGTAGCATGTGTACCTGAACATATTTGTTGGGGAAGCGGCATAACACATATTGGCCCTTGACTAATATTCTTAGCCTCAAATAAAACACATGATGATATATTCTTGTTTATGTCAGTTATAATAGAAACTAAGTATCCATCGTCTTCATTTTTTGCACTATCTTTTGGTGCAAAGCAGACTTCACTTCCAAAAATACCATTTCCAAAATTGTAAGTTTCCGATTTTCCAGTTTGATGATCATATTTACACAACCCATCAAATGTAAACCAACCTTTCGTGGGCATCATACTATATGAGTATCGATGTTTCTTGCATGCAAATTGTTGATTTATTGCTCCAAATTCAAGAATCTTGTCATCTAAAGTCTCTTCTTTTGTTGATCCAGTTTTAAGATTAAATCTCCATCTATGTAGTCTAGGTTTTAAAAGATGATTATCAAGAAATGCCATCATCCTCTCCAATCCCTTTGGCGCATTGTCATATTTTTCCGGAACAGGATTTTCTTGAAAATATCCATCGAGTATTATTTCATCTCCATCTTCATATGCATTATTCCAATGTAAACAATAGGTTGGATTAGCCTCAAACCACTTTATTTCATCAGACTTTCCATATCGAGGAATAATTGCAAATCGTGATGGTAGATCGTGCATTCTTGTTGCATGGATTCCTCTTTTGAGCATTTCTTCATCCCAAAACAGTGGAAGATCATTTAATATAGAGAAATTATCTGTATAAGCCATATCGTGTGGTAAGCGAGGTCCAGGAAGGGGAATAGGGGTATAGTGTTTAAGATTATTATCCTTGCCTACAACACCATAATGCATGTATGGAGCTACCTTAGAGTAATTAAAGAAAAGTAGTTCGCCAGTTCTTAAGTCTACTTTTGTATGAGCCGAAACCCCACCGACAGGAACCCATGGAGCCTTACCTGATGGATTTAATGAAAGAGGATCCATATTATAGCCATCTCCACATTGATAAAATGTTGTGAGCACTTTACCTGCATGAACAACAACATCAGTTGAGGACGTATCTTTTAAACAGCCTTGGGCACCCCAACCAGGTAGCTCTGAAGTGCCTGGTCTCTCCATAAGGCCAGCCCATTTAGATTTATTAAGTTTTTCTTCAATCAAAAAGCCCTCTGTACGTATAAATTTATTTCTGTAATCTGCACTTCCATTATTAAAAACTATTGAATGAAGCAATCCATCGCCATCAAAAGGATGAAATCTTCCAATAGGTTCATGTATTTGATTTTCAGTATTTCGAATATATATTCCGTTTAAGTCTTTTGGAATTTCACCAATAGAATCTAGGTCTATTACTTCATACTCATCATAAAATGGCTGCCAAGCTCCTTGCATATATGGATGATCAAAATTTGAAAGAGTTGAATTTATAGAATTAATTTTTTTAATTTCCATTGTTAAAGACTAACTCCAGCACTTTTATATTCATTTATTAACTTACGTGTAATTTCATCTACTGTTGAGATTTTATCTGAAAAACCGACTCCTTGACCAGCAGACCATATATCTTTCCAAGCGCTGATTTTATCTTGTGAACCAGAGATATTAAAACCTGCATCATTAGTCTCAAGATTATCTGGATCCAAGCCATTTTTAATAATACTATCTTTGAGATAATAGGCATCAGCACCCGTGAAAAGATTTGTTAATCGTAAATCTGTGCTTTCAGAGTAAGTAACCATCTCTTTATACTCGTCTACAGCCATGCTTTCTTCAGTGGCAATAAATCTTGTGCCCATATAACAAATATCTGCTCCAAGGCATTGTGCAGCTTTGATATGGTTTCCATTGGATATTGAACCAGCTAGTACCACAAGTCCATCAAAAAACTCTCTGACATGAGAGGTAAATGTAAAAGGGGATAGTGTACCAGTATGTCCCCCAGCTCCATAACTCACTAATGCTAGACCATCAGCGCCATAATCTACACATTTTTTTGCATATTTAACTGAATTTACGTCTGCAATTACAACACCCCCATAAGAGTGAACTGTTTCCAACACTCTTGCAGGACTTCCAAGTGCAGTTATTACAACCGGAGGTTTAAATTTTTTAATTAGGGCAAGTTCCTCTTCAAATCTGTCATAAGTTATATGAGCAATCATATTGAAAGCCCAAATTTCATTATCTAATTTAGATGATATTTCACTCATCCAATTTTCCAGAGCATCTATTGTTCTTGCATTTGGCCCAGGAAAAGAGCCTATGAGACCTGATTTACAACTTGCAATCACAAGTTCTGGTCCAGAAACAAGGAACATTGGAGCTACAATTACCGGAAGCTTTAATGAGCTTAAGATATCGCTTTTTTTCATTTGGAGTTAATAAAAAAATATTAATTTTACAGCGAATTATACAGTATTATATAACTTGCACAATTAAACTTATTTAGCTTATGTTCGATATTTTTGTTCAAACATTTATTTTTACAGGATTAATTATTTTGGTCTTGTGGGTTACCTCAATACTTATAAAAGATGTAAGTATCATTGATACAGCATTCGCTCCAATAATCTTACTAATTACATTATTTTCCGTATATCTATCAAACTCATCTTTATTTATAAAATTTACAATATTTTCCTTTATTTTTATCTGGTCAGTAAGATTAACTCTTCTGATGCTTCAAAGAAAAATTGGTCATGGAGAAGATCCCAGATACACAAAGCTAAGAGAGTGGAAAGATCCAGGACTTGATTTTAATTTTTTTGCATTAAAACAAGTCTTTTTACTTCAAGGGGTTGTTATCTGGTGTGTAACCTTACCAATTCAATTTTTATTAACTTTTTCAAATGAAAATTATTTTTCATTTTTTAATTATATTGGCTTACTTTTAATGATTATAGGATTTTTGTGGGAGGTAATTGGTGACTATCAATTAAATAAATTTAAAAAAGATATAAGTAATAGAAATAAATTTTTAAAAAATGGTCTATGGGCACTAAGTAGACATCCTAACTATTTTGGAGAAATCGTATTTTGGTGGGGAGTTTTTGTGTTTTCGATATTGAGTCCTATTTCATTAATTTCTATTATTGGCCCGATAGTTTTTACATACCTTCTTATTAATGTAACTGGTGTTAGGACAATGGATAAGCGAATGGCAAAAAACTACGAAGGCTATTCAGAATACATAAAAATAACAAATTCGATTATCCCAAAATTCAATATAAAGTAGATTTAATAATTATGTCCAAAAATAGCAATTTCAGTCCAAAAGAGATCGGCAAAGCAATTTTAAATAGCCCTGTTGAGTATGCGTTGCAGATACTTGGCGATAAATGTACTTTACTGATTTTAAAAAACATATGGCTAGGAAGGCGAAAATTTGAGGATTTTATTACTGAAATTGGTGTATCCCGTGGCACATTATCATCAAGACTTAAATTCTTAGTTGATCATGGTGTTATCTACAAAGATATATATCAATCCGCTCCTAGAAGATTTGAATATAAGCTTACTGATAAAGGTTTAAGCACTTACCCAATTGCTTCATATCTTTGGCAATGGAATAATCTTTGGACAGAAAACTCAGATGTTCCATCTGAGCTAATTCACACAAAATGTGATAATTATTTGGATCTTTCAACAAATTGTTTGCATTGCAATGAGGATGTGAAAATTGAGGATGTAGCCTTTGAAGTTAATCTTGATCAAAAATTTGAAAAACTCCCTTTGTTTAAAACAAGAAGAAGTGAAAATTCAAGTATATATGATTCAGATCTAGTCTTTCGAATTGAAGATTTACTCGGAGATCGATGGACAGGTCTTGTTTATGCAGGACTTTTGTATGGTTTAAAAAGATTCGATGAGTTTAATGAAGCTCTTGGAATTTCTACAAATATATTAGCAGATAGGTTAAAAAAGTTTCTGGATGCCGGTGTTATTAAAAAAGACTTATACCAACATAAACCTGCAAGATATGAATATAGATTAACAAGAAAGGGCAGAAGTGGATACCTTACCGCAATTCATCTCCATTTCTGGGCACATATGTGGATGCTTAATGCAAAAAATACAACAATTTCGTTGATTCATAAACCATGCGGGAATATGTTAAAAATTAAAACAGTATGCAAAGCATGTAATGGAGAAGTTGATCCATCAAATGTTTCAATTTCTGCTTCCACATCAGAAGATGTAAATATTTCAAGTGGTTGAAAGTTTATTCGACAAATTTATAATAAATTTATGACAAGAAAGGTATACATTCTAGGAGGGCATCAGACAGATTTCTCATTAAATTGGTCTCGAAACAGCTTAGATCTTTTCAACGTATTTAAAGACACCGTTCATATAGGACTACAAGAGGTAAATCTTGAGCCAAAAGATATTGACGTTGCTCATGTTGGTAATTTCACTGCTGAATTATTTTGTAACCAAGGACATTTAGGGGGCTTTTTTGCATCCTCTGACCCAGAATTTTTTAAAGGCATTCCTGCTTCTAGGCATGAAGCTGCCTGTGCCTCAGGAAGTATTGCAACTCTTGCAGCATCTGCTGAGCTTGAATTAGGAAGATATGGAATCGCTGCCGTTATAGGAATTGAGCAAATGAAAAATGTCCCTGCTGTAGAAGCTGCTAATAATATAGGCGGACCTGCAATGTGGTCTGGTCATGAGTGCCAGGGTATAGAATATCCATGGCCTCATATGTTTAGTTTGCTTACCGAGGAGTATGACAAGCGTTATGGTATTGATGAAAATTATTTATCGAGAATTTCTGAGATAAATATATCTAATGCTAAAAATAATCCAAATTCTCAAACAAAAGATTGGACTTACGATCCGAAAGCTTTCACAAGGTCAGATGAATATAATCCAATTATTGAGGGCAGAACTAGAAAAACTGATTGCGGACAAATAACAGACGGCGCTTCTATAATTTTTTTAGCTAATGAGGAAAGAGCTATAAAATATGCAAAAGATAATAATTTATGCATTGACGATATTCCGTATGTCAAAGGTTGGGGGCATAAAACAGCACCTATTACTCTTGAGGATAAAATTGAATTTAGTAAAGATAAAGAATATATATTCCCTCATGTAAAAAGTGCAATTGATGATGCCTTTAGTAGATCATCTTTATCAGGTATAGAATCAATAAGCTTAATAGAAACTCATGATTGTTTTTCATCTACTGAATATATGGCTATTGATCATTTTGGTATCACTAAACCAGGAGAAAGCTGGAAAGCCATCGAGGCTGGTGACATAGAAATAGATGGAGGTATTCCAATTAATCCTAGTGGTGGATTAATAGGCCTAGGTCATCCAGTTGGCGCAACTGGAGTAAGGATGCTTTTAGATGCCTATAAGCAATGCACGAATAAGGCAGGCAATTATCAAATAGAAAATGTTCAAAACGTAGCAACTCTTAATATTGGTGGAAGTGCTACTACCGTGGTAAGTTTCGTAATAGGAAATTCTAATTAAATAGTTCTTTTAAATTTCTTCTTAGAACTTTTCCGACAGGATTTCTTGGTAATTCATTGATAATTCTTAAATCTTCTGGGAATTTATATTTTGCAATTCCCATCTCTTCTAGAAAATTTGTAATGTCACTTAGTTCAACATTTTCATTTTCATTTGGCACTATTACAACTCCAACCCTTTCACCGAGTAAATCATCATCGTATCCTGTAACTGCGACGTCGACGATTGCTGGATGAGATATTAATAAGTAATCAAGCTCTTCTGGAGAAATATTCATGCCACCTCTAATGATTAAATCCTTGCAACGACCACAATATTTATAAAATTGATTATTGGTGTCATCAGATGATATTTCAAACATATCCCCAGTTCTAAAAAATCCGCCATCTTCAAAAACCTCAGCATTAGCATCTGGTGCATTCCAATATCCATCAAAAACTGTTGATCCTGCAATCAATAATTCTCCAGGTTTTTCCGCCTCAGTAATTTCATCATTTGTTTCAATATTTACTAATTTAGTTTTAATTGTTTCAGAGATTGGATTATTCCAATTAAATCCTTTCACACCAAATCTAGGAAAGAAAACAGCTCTCAGCGCTGGATCTTCAACATCGTCTCTCGTACTGAAGAGACTCATTCCTTCATTAGATCCAAATATATTTTGTATTGTAATGTTATGTTTATTTTGAAACGTTTCAACCATCCACTCTGATAATGGAGCTCCACCGCAACCTATAGAACGGAGATTGCTCAAATCTAAATTTTCAAATAATTGAGTATTATTTAAAAGCATATTCATAATTGCTGGCGCAGCAATAGAGTAATTAACTTTTTCATCTGCCATTTGGGTCAAAAAAATTTGTAAATCAAAAGGATGATGTTGAATTAACTTTCCCTTACAAATTAACCAATTAAAAAGGAACCCACCTATACTTGCCATATTTACCAAAGGAAAGGGATTAAGAAGGATATCTCCTTCTTTTGTGTCTGCTAAATGGTATGCAGCCTTAGCCATTGTTCCCCATAGATTATGACTTCTAGGCACTCCTTTTGGAGTTCCTGTAGTTCCAGATGTCCAACAAATAGTTAATATGTCATTGGATGAATATTCCATTGTTTTGGTATATTTGTTTAATTCATCTAAAGAGAGTTCTTTGTAATTATCAAAGCTTATAAAACCCTCTTCCTCACCTATTGATAGTAGTATGTGTTCTTCTGAAAAAGCTGGAGCTATGTTTTTTGCGAAGCTCTTTCCATTGAAAATATCGATACCTATGTATCCCTTAGGTTTTATATCATCAATAATTTTATCCAATTCGTATTTGCCATACTGAACAGGAACTGGAGAAATAATTATCCCTATTTTTGATAGCGCTATGTATAGGATTGCTAACTCAACAATATTCGGTAATTGAAGGATAATTTTGTCATCTTTTCTAAAGCCAACATCAAAAAGTATAGAGGCATATTTATCAACCTCATCTTTGACCTGATTGAAAGTAAGCCTTCTAGGATCTGTATTTGTAAATATATTCCTATTTGGTGCATCTACTAAAGCTTCATTTTCGCCAGCATTTTTACAAGCATCTTCGAATAGTGAATATAAAGTATCAGAATTCCACCATCCTTTATCTGTATATTCTTTAATTCTTTCTGCTGGAGTTAATATCATTCTTTTATAAAGTCACTTGTTTAATAGAACTAATTTAACATATTCTTTTTAAAGAACTAAAAATTTACAAAATTTTTTTATGTTCCTTGCATATAAATATATAGATTGGATCGGTAAGATTTATAATTTCTTTATTAAAATCCTTTCTTTACCGACTTGTAAAAAAACCTTATATTAAAGTAACAATAAATAAACCTAAAATTAAAAGTGACATTTGAAAATATAATTCTTATTCTTCAAACTGTAGGACCTTTCACAGTTTTGGTAACCGTCTATTTTCTTGTTACAGAATTAAAAGAGCAAAATAGAGTCGCTAGAGCAAATGCAAGACAAAATATTGCAGATTCTCATCAAAAAGTTGCTCTAGCTGGGATGAAACCAATATTAGTTGATACAAAATTAAAGCTCAGAAATAATGAGGAATTAACAAAAGAGGAAAATGCAGTTTATTTAACATATTTCAGTGTGATGCTGCGAGCTAGAGAAAATCAATTTTATCAATTCAAAATAGGCATGTTGGATGAAGATGAATGGAACGCAATGCTTATATCATTTAAAACTCTTTTTAAAGAACCCAAGCATCTTGAGATTTGGGAATTTATAAAGATTACATTTGCTGAAGATTTTGTTGAGCTCGTTGATGAGCAAATTAATCAAAGTAAATTATATGGTAAGTAGATATGCATTCTGATCAAGAGCTTAATTATTTAACAAAGTCTCTTCAGCATCATCCAAGTCCATATATAATTTATGAGCTTGACGGCTCAATTGCTTGGGCAAATATTGCTGCTAATTATATTTTTAATCTGAAATCACTAGATGAATTAGCGGTAAAAAACATTGATGAAAAAATTACGAATAACTTTGGTGATTTAGATTCAATTGCTCTTTATTACGATACCCCAATTGAAATTTCTTTAAGGGACATAAATTTTTTTATGAGAACTAGAGTTCATATGATTCCTGTTGATATTTCAGGCGGCATAATGTTAATAGAATTATTGTGTTCTTCAAGATCAGGACTAGATGCATTAAGAAAAACAATTGACTGCATAGAGCATCATAGAATTGAGTTGGCTTATCAGAAACAAGTTAATCTTGAGTCTGGTAAAGTAACTGGAATCGAAGCCTTGCTCAGATTAAAAGATGGAGAGGGCGGTTATTTGCAAAATGATAAAATTATTCCTCAAATTGAAGGAGAGAGTGTATTTTCATTAGTTGTTTTGGAGTCATTAGTTCAATTAGAAAAATTCTTTAATGTAAAAGATGAAATTGGATTTAAAGATGCAACTGTTTACTTAAATGTTTCGGCTCATACTATTATGCATCCCGAATTTTGTTCAATTTTTACAGATTTTGTTGAAAAGAATAAAATTGGGCCTAATCAATTTGGTCTTGAGGTTACAGAGACCGCAGAGCTTGCAGATATAAATGTAGCATCAAATTCTCTAAATATTTTAAAAAAACATGGAATTAAAATAGCTTTAGACGATTTCGGTGCTGGTTATGCATCTTTAAAATATGTAAGAGATCTACCAATCGATGTTGTGAAATTAGACAAACATTTTACATTCAATGTATCAGATCCATCTACCGCAAGATTAATTAGCTTTGTATCAGAAGTTTGTGAAGATCTTAAACTAGAAATGATTGGCGAGGGCATAGAGACTGAAGCTGATAAAAAAATGATGATAGAACTTGGATGCAAGATTGGACAAGGTTACCTTATGCATAGACCAAATTTCTTGGATTCATTCATGGTGAAGGATAATTAATTATGGACAAGCATACTCCTAAAGAAACTTCTAAAGGTGCTGAGGAAATAGTTCTTACTCAAATCAAACAAGATTTCATAACACCAGCAAACGCAATATTCGATTATGTAGATATGGTCGAAAAAATTTTAAATGATGCAGATTTAGAGTCTGAAGATGAAATCGAGCAAATAAAATCATCATGTTCAAAGCTGATTGATCAATATGAAGTTGCATTTGTTCAAAATACTGGAGTAAATGCTGATTCATCAAAAAAATCAGCTGAGGAATATTCAGAGCTCCGACATAATTTAAGAACTCCATTAAATGCAATTATTGGATATAGTGAAATTTTGATGGAGGATTATGAAGATGATCTAGAAGAGGGAACTCTTGAAGATTTTCAACAAATAATTAATCTTGCCAGGGAAACTGAGAGGGCTATTGAAAATTTTGTTGACTATATTCGAGGCGAATCAATTGATCCTAAAGATGACAACTCATCCAATCAACTTGAAACAGCTGAAGCATTATTCAAATCATTAGGTGATATTGAATACTCAATAAGTTTAGGAGATGAAATAAAGGAGTCAGATATTCTTATTGTTGATGATAATGTCACAAATTGTGAGGTGCTTCAAAGACGGTTATCAATGCAAGGACTTTCCTGCAGGACCGCATATGATGGGAATTCTGCAATTAGTGAAGTTTTCAAAAAAACACCCGATCTTATACTTCTAGATGTAATTTTACCTGATATCAATGGATTAGAATTATTAAAAACTTTCAGAAAAGAACACAATGCTGAATCTTTGCCAGTAATTATGGTTTCAGCATTTAATGATGTTGACAGTATTTCAAAATGTATACAATTAGGTGCACAAGATTATCTCCCCAAACCAATAAATGGAACAATTTTATTAGCAAAAGTTGTTGCTGCTTTGGAGAGGAAGTTTTGGCGAGAGCGTGAAAAAGAATTAGTAGATAAATTACATATTCAAGCAACTACAGATCAATTAACTGGAATTTATAATCGAAGAGTAATTTTTGAAGCTTTAGATGAAGCTATGGAAAATTCAAAGCAATCAAAAGATCGTCAATTTGCAACTATCATGTTTGATATTGATTTCTTCAAACAAGTTAATGACAATTATGGTCATGCTGGCGGAGATGCGGTTCTTGTATCTTTTGCAAAATTGTTACAAACAGAGATTTCATCACCAAACATAGTTGGTAGAATAGGTGGAGAAGAATTTTTAGCAATTTTGTATCTTAGTCATGATGAAGCTAAAGAATTTTGTGCAAAATTAATTAAAAAAATTAATAATAATGTTGTTAATTTTGAAGGCACGGACATCAAAGTAAGTTCAAGTGGAGGCGTAGCATTTTCAACAGAGACAGAAACCTCTGCTGACCTGACTAATAAAGCTGATGAAAGACTTTATGATGCTAAAAAGGACGGAAGAAATAGATTTAAATTAATTGATAGTGAGTTAGTAGGAGACTAATAATGGCAAAATTACTTTACATTGAAGATAATGAGATGAACCGAGATATGTTATCAAGAAGGTTATCTAGACGCGGGTATGAAATTATCATGGCTGTGGATGGTCAGGCTGGTTTAGATATGATGAGAAGCGAGTCTCCTGATCTTGTTCTTATGGATATGGGGCTACCTGTTTTGGATGGTTGGGAGGCAACAATTCAAGCCAAGGCAGACGAAACAATCAAATCTATACCAATTATTGCTTTAACGGCTCATGCATTAGAATCAGATAAACAAAAAGCATTAGAGTGTGGTGCGGATGATTTTGATACAAAACCTGTTGATTTCAAGAGATTGCTTGGAAAAATTGAAGCTTTTGTTGGATCTTAATCTTTTATAATTCCTTGTATCATTTTAGATAAATTATCCATAGAGACATCATCTTTTTTTACAAGGCCGATCACTCTTTCATTTAAAAGATCCTCCTGAACTTCAGTTAAATCTTTCCCTGAGAAAACTAATACGGGCGCTCTTTTTTCTTCCGGAACATCTTTAATGTAGCTATCTAAAAATTCAAATCCATCCATTCTTGGCATCTCTAAGTCTAAGATAATCAATGATGGCTCATCTTTTGTTCTTTCTAGGCCTTCCTTTCCATCTCTGGCATCTATAGGTCTATAGCCGGCATCTTTTAGCAATCTTGAAAGAAGTTCTCTCACATCTTTATCGTCATCAATGACAAGCACCTTATGATCTTGCGTTTCGCTACCTAAGACTCTTTTAATAGTATTTATGAAATGAGTTCTATCGATTGGCTTAGTCAAGTAATCATTTGCTCCAAGAGACGAAGCAAGATTAGATTGATTGAGCTGACTTATCATGATTACGGGAATATCTTTTAATTCTTTATCAGTTTTGCACTCTTTAAGGAGGGACCATCCATCCCTTCCTGGCATTAAAACATCTAATAAGATTAATTTTGGTTTAACTTCTCTGATAAGCTCCATGCCTTTTTCACTATTTGTCGCACCAAGCAAAGTTAGATTTAATTTAGATATAGTACGTTTTATTAAATCATGCATTGCAACGTCATCATCTACCAACACAACAAGATTATCCTGATCATCTAAATTGATAACACTTCCATCAACGTCATCCTCATTATATTCAGGGCACTCTCTCGGTACTGACATTGTAAAAACAGAGCCGACTCCTTCTTCACTAGTTACAACAACATCACCACCCATCATCTCAGCGAATTTCTTGGAAATTGGAAGTCCCAGGCCAGTACCACCATAATTTGCAGATGTTGAACGTTCTGCCTGTGTATATTCTTCAAAAACTTTAGCAACTCCCTCAGGACTCATACCAGCACCAGTGTCAATTACTGCAAAATCAATAAACTCAATGTCATCGATCATTCTAGATTTAACATCGAGCGTTACGGTTCCATTTTTTGTAAATTTAAATCCATTACTTAGAAAATTTGTTATACATTGCCTTAATTTTGTTTCGTCCTGAGACATAGATCCCATGGCACCATCAAGATTTATAACAAATCCATTATCATTTTTAGCCGCGAGTGGCTCAGATACATCTTTTATGGTTTGGACCATACTTTCAATTTCAAAGCTGGTAACGAAGAGCTCCATTTTTCCAGCTTCAATCTTTGAAAGATCTAAAATATTATTAATAAGAGATAGTAGGTGTGTTCCAGATGATGTAATTTTTTTTAGATCAGGGAGAAGATCATCATAGCCTAAATCTTCACAATCCTCATACAGCATTTCACCATATCCAAGAATAGCATTTAATGGAGTTCTTAATTCGTGACTCATATTTGCAAAGAATTTTGTCTTTTGATCACTTGCATCTCTAGCTTCATCTCTTGCTGTTTCCATTTCACTAGTTCTAGCATCGATCAAACCGTTGACTTCATCAGACATTCTTGAGAAAGCAACTAGCATTAATTCAACAGACGCTTCTTCGCTTGAATTTCTATCTGAGCTATCTGCTAGCTCGTTCATTTTTTTTATATCATTTAAAATAAGTGTTCTTGCACTTCCATCAAGTTGATCTGCAAGAGCAGTCATTTTTTCAATAATAACCTCATCTCGTTCATGTCTTCTTTTTGCTTGCTCTTCCCTAATCGATTCCATTTCGATTAGATGAGATTTGTATGAACCCAATGCAGCTGATAGTTGACCCACTTCATCACCTTCAGATGCAAGAATTCCTTTCCTCATTGGCATTTCTTGCGTGTGATCACCTTTTGTTAATCCTTCAAGAACTTCAATAGCTTTTGTTATTCCGCCGAATGTTCTAGTAGTAATAAAAGCAATGAGTGAAATTATAAAAATTACAAATGATATTGCTGCAATGTATGTCAGATTTAATACATTTGCTGCTCTAAGTATATTTTCTCTTTCATCTTTAAATATGAATAGTTGCGCCTCATCAGCAGATAAAAATGTACTCAGTGGCAGAAGGGTTACTGAAGTACCAAGTTCAGTATCTTTCTCTGAGTGACGAGAGCCATTTATCGCCTTAAATGCTGAAGCTTTATCAGTTAACTTATTAAAATTTTCAATATCAAAAAGGTCATCTTCAGTATCACCAAATTGTTGATAATAATCATTAAGTGAAATGAGACCAGAATCAGTGCTAATAGCAGTTCTTACTTCAAATTCATCCTCAAAAACTTCCAATCCTTTTCTAATATCAACGCCCAATGCAATAACAGCCAAAGTTTCTCCCTCAACTTTAATTGGAAAACTTAAAGCCTGATTTAAAGTAGAGGCTTGATCTTCATTTTTATCTTTAATTTTTACTATTGATTGTCTTGGTCTTGTTGAGGCGTCTTGAAGAAAAGAATCAAGATAACTGAAAAAATCAGGACGAGCAGCAGGAGAGCAGGGATCAACTCCTAATAGATCTAATGCACTTCCACAATATATTCTCTCTCCTGAGGGGAAATAGGCCATTACATAGCTTAGATTTCCATAATCAAGCTCTTCTTCAAAAAATAGTTCAATTAAATATTGTGCATCTCCAATCCTATCAGCACTAATGGTATCGAGGAGGGGATTTGTAAAGATATTGCTTGAGGCAACCTCATCTAAAAATATTTCTGAGTCAGGATCCCAAAAAGAAGCATTTTCTCCCGTAACTGGTAACCACTTTGACATGACATCAAAAGATTTATTGTAAGTTTGATACCAGGCTGATTCATATAATGTAAGCAAAGATTCATTCGATGAGTTTTCTTGAATGTTTTCTCTGTAACCAAACGAGAAAATAAATATTGCTGCAACAAGAACGTTGCCTATAACCCCAAACAATAGTAACTGGAGTCTTATTGGCATAATTGATCTTTATCTATATTTTAATTTTTAATCAGTTAGCGAGTTTAAAGGTAAGATTAATTTGAACATTATTCACTTTCACAGATGTTCCGTTATACGTAGGTGGTTGATATAAAAATTTTCTTACAGCTTTGATTGATGCTCTATCAAAAACACCCGCTGGACTGCTTTCAACTACATATGGATCTAATACTGAACCATCTGTATCAACATCAAATTCAAGTTTTACATTCCCTTCAATACCAAGTCTTATGGCCCTTCTCGGATATTCAGCAGCAGGACTAGAGACTCTAAAAACTTCAATTTCAGTACCCTCTTCACCGACATAGCCTATGTCTCCAGCAAATGATGGTTGTGATAATAGTAAAGCAAAAACAAAGAAAATAGGTGTAATAAGCGATTTCATATTAATTTAATGTTAGCGTTAAAAATACAAGCAGTTATCAAACTTACTTTTATATTCGCTTATGATACCAAGAAATTAGATAGGGTGTTAATATCTTTTATATATTTATGTAATGCTACCGCAATATGAAAGTTTAAAATGAAAAAAGTTAAAGACCATCTTAATGCACAGAGATACTGGGATATTTTTACTATTCCAGAGAATTCTGATTTGTTTTATGCAGCTTCTGTAATGAATAAAAATAAAATAGGCGCATTGATGATTTCTAAGAATGGATCAGAAGACAATCTATGCAAGTCCTCTGTGCTTGGAATACTAACTGAGAGAGATCTGGTATACGCTTTATCAGGAGGATCAAAAATTCTTAATTCCAAGACTGTAAGGGACATTATGACAAGGAAGCTTATTTTTACTTGTCCCGAAACATCCAACTCTGAAGCTAAAAAACTTATGATAGAAAATCAAATAAGACATTTACCTGTTTTTTCTGGAGAACAGCTTGTTGGAATTATATCCATGAGAGATGTATTTAAAGTTTAGAAGCTAATTTAAACAAATGAATTTATATCAACGGCTCTCTTACACGGCATTGAATTTTCCAACATCAGCTGCAGGCATGCCTATTTTCATATTTGTTTTACCTTTTTATGCCGATGACTTAGGATTAGGGTTGACTTTAGTAGGAATTATTTTCTTTTTGGGGAGATTTACTGATATTTTAACAGACCCATTCATGGGGCTGTTAATTGATAAATTCCCTTCAAGTTGGGGAAAGCATAAACATTGGATTTTTCTTTCTGCTCCAATTTTTATGTTTGCCGTGTATATAATTTTTTTACCTCAAACATCATCTGCATCATGGATTTATTTTTTTTTGGGTTTATTTTTGCTTTACTTAGCCTTTACCCTTTCAACTATTACTCAATTGTCGTGGGCAACTTATTTAGCACCTGATTACGATGAACGAACAAAACTTCTGACTTTAAGAGAGCTTATGGCTCTACTAGGAATGTTTTCAGTAATTGCAATTCCTGCCATTGTTGAGATTAATGATCCCTCATTACGAGCAAAAGTGAATGCAATTGGGGTTTTTGTTTTGTTTTGTATTCCATTGATTACATTAAATGCCTTATTGAATACACCTGACTCATCTTCACATACTACTAAAGATCAATCCGAATACACATTCAAAAATTTTATCGCATTATTTTCAAATAAGATGCTTATAAGAATTGTTATTGCTGCTGTTCTTATTGCTTTTTGTATGAGTTTAAATGGAGCTCTGTATTTAATATGGATGGAGGTAGTAATTGAGCTGCCTGAATACTCATCTCGGCTAATGTTAATTTATTATATTGTCAGCGTGTTTGGGTTATGGATATGGAGATATTTAAGTTTAAAAACCTCAAAACATTTTGCAGCAGGAATATCATGTGTTTACGCAATAATTATTTTAAGCATAGGTTTTCTTGGATATTGGCAGATAAGAGATCTAAGCGATATATACAAGCTTATTGGAGTTGGATCTTTTATAGTTCTTTATGGATTTGCATTTTCAGGACCACTCCCATTGATTAATGCTATGACTGCTGACATTTCTGATAAATTAACAATTGAAGTTGGAGAGAATATTTCTGGAACTGTTTTCTCATTCCTTACAACACTTACAAAAATTGGTTTTGCAATGGCGGCTGTAATACCTTATTTAATTATAGAGCTTTATTGGGGTTTTGATATTTCTCTTGGAACATCAAACACAGAATCATCAAAAATGGCAATTTATTATATTTATACTTTCGTACCAATAATTAGCTACTCTATAGCCTCATATCTCTTATTTACACATTCTCTAGGAAGAGAAGATCATGAAAAAATCAAATCTAAATTAAATAATCATGCCGTATAGAAAATACGAATGTGTAATTTGTGGATACATCTATGACGAAGAACTAGGTGACCCTGAAGATGGTTTAGCGCCAGGAACTAGGTGGGAAGATATTCCTGACGAATGGGTCTGCCCAGATTGTGGTGTTAGTAAGTTTGATTTTGAATTAATAGAAGAGTAGTGAGAAATATAATTGCTTTTTATTTATTGATATTTGCAGCCTCAATAGATTCTGTTTCCTTATCTTCAGCATAAAATGTTGCAAAGTGCTTTCTAAATTTAGCAATTGGTCCGTCTGAATCACACAGTACGGGTTTCGATGCATATTTTTTATTTTCCCAAACTGGAATATCTTCTTTTACCTGTT
>TARA_B100001121_G_scaffold27648_5_pt1 | contig 24888 bp, 8 predicted proteins | sample TARA_B100001121 | Tara Oceans TARA_B100001121 (sample SAMEA2622817) | marine metagenome | biome: marine biome (ENVO:00000447); feature: surface water layer (ENVO:00002042); material: "saline water (ENVO:00002010), including plankton (ENVO:xxxxxxxx)" | depth 5 m
AGCACCGCCACTTGCGGAATCAGCTTCCTCAACCATTAGAACAGGTTGAGGTTGTGAGACCATACCAGCTGCAAACAGTGAGGCTATGAACAAACCGACCAAGAACAGACTCTTGAGCACGGTAGATTCACGCGACATGGACTGGCACCTTGGACTGTCACAGAGGGTATGGGCTATCAATCCATTCCCTACGGGTCAGGCCCCTAAGGGGCCAGACCCGGAAAATCAGAGTGATCAACTCGTGGTACGGTCATCATATCGGATGGGTGAGCCACCGTCGCCACGTATACCATTGACCATGTCGTCATCGATTTCGAACCAATCGTTAATCCAATCGCCATCCGTATCATAGTTGGTCGGGTCGGTACCGTCAGCGATGTTATCACCATCGATATCCAAAATCCACCAACCCCACACGTATTCACCTTGGCCTATGTTGGGGAACCGATCAAAGGAGCCCCATCGACGTTCCCAATCATCGGTCCAATCGCCACGACAAATGTCAACGTCATCGGTCGGATCAAGATCCATGTAATCGACATCATTGTCGAAAACAACATGGGCGTAGAGATCGTCAGATTCGTTGATGCGATACATCCTGAAATAATTGGCATAGATGTCGTTGGGAGTATCCGTTTGCAATAGATAACCACGCAACTGCCACCACTCGATAATCTGCTCACCATTGTAGAGTAGTGGGGAACTGCGAACCTGTGTGGCACTTGCCAGAGTCGTGTTGCCGTAGAATTCTTGGAAATTATTGTACGGGATGTAAATACAGGTTGGTCCTGAACAATCCCAACCACCATCATTGTCCGGATCTTCGGTCGAATCCGAGGCATCTCGAGGATCGAAAGTGGCCCATGTCCATTCCATGTTCGGACGACCAAGGTCCATTCCAGAAACATTCAGTGGTTTGTTGGTTGCACCAAATTCCTCCCAAACGACCTTGATGTGTAGGAACGAAGACCAATTGTCATTCGACTCATTCCAACCCCTGTCATGTTCCCACCAATCAGGGAGCATGTCTCCATCCGTATCATCATCGATGGGATTGGTACCATATTTGTACACTTCACGACCATCACTCAGTGCCCATGAATAATCGTAAGCAGTTGTCACACCACCGGATTCCGTTCTGATTTGTTGTACGGCATCACCATCGGTATCATTGGAAATGGGGAGTGTGCCCAAGTTCCATTCTTGGATATTGGTAAAGAACAGAGGACTGTTACCCGGTGAGATTTGTTGGGATGAATCATAGGGGGCGAATGACCTAGATTCCCAGACACCCTGGATTGAAGGCATGTCGCCTGATGTTCGATCAAACCAACCATCTGCATCTGGGTCGTAATCAACATCCAAGGGATTCACTGGATTCAGACTCCAACGCCAACTATTGACTGGTAATGTTTCAGTAAAAATCGAGTAACAGAACTCCCATCCATCTGGCATCGAATCACCGTCTGAATCTGGATGCGTTGGGTCCGAAATTCCAACCAAACTCAAATTCCAGTTGTCGGCATAAGCTTCGTTAATTCGGGTCATTCGTTCGCTACTCATGACATCTTTCGCGACAAACAAGTCATACAGGACGCTGCGTGCATCATTTTGGCTCAAACCCAATTCCTCTTGATGCGCGACCATCATGTCTTGACCATAACTAAACAATCCCATTTCAGATGGGACCGTGAATCGTTCGGTGAATTTCCCGTAGACGCGTGACTGGTATTCCGCAAGGTTGTCGAAAGATTCGTTTTCATCAATTTCACCATCTCCATTGCAGTCCCATGAATCATTGTCAGAATCAAAGTCTACATCAGCAGCGGAGAGAGGATTCATTTCCCATTGGTTCCCATCCAAATCCCATTCAGTAAACCAATACTCATAACCATCAATCATCTGATCACTATCGGTATCATTGTTGGTCGGATCAGTGATTCCGATGATGGTTGACAAAAGTGGTTGAGGTGGAATGTTGGGGTTGCTTCGCCAGTCCAAATACTGCTGTGCTGCAATCATTGCACGGTTGCCCTTAGCAAACAGCATCGAGTTGATACGCTGCAAAAATGCATTCTCATTTTGTGCGATGGCTTCTTCCCACATTCGCGGTGCATCAGGAGGTGATAAACCACCATTGGCAGGGTTTTGCACGGTCAAGTTTAGTTCTTGCAAATCGGTGAGAGCATCTTGATCAGAATCGTAGTGACCATCCCCGGGGACCAATGGATTCAGTGTCCAAACTTCATCGGATTGGTTCCATTGTGTGAACAACAATTCAATTCCATCATACATCCCATCACCGTCTGTATCGGGGTTGTTTGGGTCGCACGTGTAGCCTGTCAATGCAACTTGTTCCGGTGTCAGGAATGCACCGAAGGAAACCGTAGAACCCGCCTCACTCCATATCTGAATTGATGCGATGTTGCCGACACCAAACACGTAGAATTGTGGACTGCTTTGCTCTGGATTTGTTTCGGTAAGGTTGGCATCGATTGAATTGTATTCTTCCCAATTGGTCATGCCGTCACCATCGGGGTCACCCAGTGAATCCAGTTCATTGACCGGGTTCAGAGTCCAAGATTCTCCGAACACATTCCAGCGTGCGAAATAAACTTCCCACCCGTCGGGCATTCCGTCATCATCAGTATCTCGATTGAGAGGGTCACTGCTGCCTTGATCGGCTGCGGGGGCTACGGGTTGATCTTGAATCACTTCGTCGGTGGCAAAGAACCCAAATGGTTCGGTTGCAGAGCCGTTCCAAGATTCATTGAATAGAGATGTTGAGAATGATAACGAGTTGCCATTTTGATCAACATCTCCCAACATGATTAGTGACGAAATGTAGTACTCCATCCAATTGGTGTACATCTCATCGGGTTGAAGAATGCCATCATGATTGACATCGTACCCATCTCCGTCGGGGTTGTTGCCCGCATCAGAGCCATTCAGTGGATTCAACCCCTCTTGCGCTGAAGACCAAGAGCAAGTGTATCGGGCTTCCCAACCATCCGGCAACCCATCTCCGTCGGAGTCTGCTAGGTTGGGGTCGGTATCGACCCAAGTCGACGCCCCCTCTGCGGTTTCATTGTGTGTGCTGAGGCCCTGTTCGAGGACCAGCAATCGAATTTGTTGCCACTGATATTCGCAAAGATTCGACAAACCATCATTGTCTGCATCTTCATCAGCATCAGAGGGATCTGTAGGGTCCAGGGACCAATCATTTCCACCTGTGAATGTTTGCCCGATCCATCGACGATACTGAATTTCCCAGCCGTCAGGCATACCGTCTTGATCAGTATCGATGTTCGTGGGGTCAATGCTGCGATCTGTGGCTCCACCGGAACCCGAATCGGACCAACCGGTGATGTACGTATTTCGTGCTGCTTCCCCAGTGGCATCATCACAGACATAAGCACCGTTCAAGTAATGGCAGGTGAAATTGGTACGCTCAAGGAAGAATCCCCAGTACTCTTCACCGTCAAACAGCCCATCACCGTCGGTGTCAGCCAATTGTGGATTGGTGGTATTCCAGCCTTGTTCGGTATTGGAAACAAACCTGAACTCATCAAGATTCGACCAACTACGATCGAAATAATCGTCGTCGTCAGGATTGAAGTTGACACCGTCAGCATCCGAATCATCATCGCGATCATACGGATTGGTTGGGTCGAGACCATGTACGAACTCCCAACCATCTGGCATGCCGTCTGAATCAGAATCATTGGAGAGTGGATCGATCAGAACCATGTTTGCATAAACGCCGGGATCAAGGGCAGCGAAGATGTAGGGCTCACCGTCGACTTCAAGCACGGTCATATCGACAACACGTCCAGGGATTCGAGTATGATCGGGTTCGACTCCAGAAGAACGAACATGGTCCGCATCAAGGGCCCAAGTCCCCCATTGTGATCCAACAATCACCTCGTCACCTAGGGGTAAGATAGACTGGATATTGTTTGCAGTGAATTCATCTTCATTGGTCATTCGATCATAAGAGAACGCTCCGAGAGGATTCGAAGGACCGACGACCAAATCGAATTGATGGACACCACCTCTAGTGCCGACCCAGAGGGTTTGCGGACTGGTAATCTCACCATCTCCATCGCGCGGACCATCGACCACTAGGGCTTGTACTCTTGCTGCCAAAGCCGAATCGATGGCATCCGCTGGAATCACGAATTCTTCGGCATTGGTGATATTGAAAATCCAGGTAGAATCGAAACCACCCACAAAGTCGGTGCTATTGGCCATCAACAGGCCACGGTCAGTACCGACGAACAAACGACCCCCTTCACTGGGTAGAACAACATGGGTCGCAACTTCGACCGTTGTGTTCTCTTCAAGCTGAAGAGCTGCAGTTAGAGGGATGACCTCGGTCAACCCACTGATTAGACCTTCAGAATCAAGGGAGAATCTCCAAACCAATTGATCATCACCAAAACCAATCAAATCGATTTGAGCGCCACTTCCTGTTTGTAGCGGTGTAATCAACTGCAATTCGGGAGAATCGTGTGTATCAATCACCGAAGAAATTTGCCCATCTTCATCGAGAGAGAGAGTCATCAAACCCATGGTGGTCGTCAACAGAAGGATACCATCCGAACTCCCAGCGGGCCAAAGATGCAAGTCTAGGAGGTGTTCACCAGAGGGAAGGGCAAAGTGGTTGGAACCATTGGTTGAAGGGCTCATCACGGTGATGCCACGCATCGTACCGATGTACACCAAGCCATGGACATCATCAGAAAAAATCGAATGCGCATTGTGATGCAATATACTCGGGGTTGTACCTTGATCATACGCAGTCACAGTCTGCCCAGCTGACCCAATCGCAACACGCTTGACACCTGCCGTAACCCAATTATCATCATCCAAGTAAACGGTGTATTCCTCAAGGTTGCTGAACACCTCTCCCAAGTCCAGTGTTGCCCCTGATGTATCCGGGGAAATCGCTCCATCACGATTGATATCCCAACCATCCGTATCACTGTCAATCAGCGCATCACTACTGTTCAATGGGTCGAGTTGGAAGTAAATCTCCCATCCATCAATGATTCCATCTCCCTTCTGAGTTTGACTCAATGCCTGCCCAGGGTTGCCGACCCAGCGATAGTAATCGGTGTCATTGTCGAGTGGGTCCGTCCCCAACCAGCCGTCATCACCGGTGGGCCTTGTCTCCTCTGTTCTACAAGGGTCAACAAGGTGCGCGATTTCTCCCGAACATCGCAAGCCGTCAAATTCCGTCATCCAGTTCTCAGGTGCCCCGTATAGATACTCCTCAGCATTGGTGTAGAACTCGTGTGGCTCGATCGTACCGTCCCTGTCCACGTCAAATCCATCTCCGCAACCGAGCGTCAAATCACGACAACGGTCGCTATCGATTTGTCCATCGCTACTGTTGAGGGGGTCGAAGGCCATGCAATTCCAAACGTTGGAGGCATTGATGTAACCGGTTTGTGACATGCACATCGCCACTTCGTAACCATCCGGCAAACCGTCTCCGTCTGTATCTCCTGCACGGGGGTCGAGATACCAGCGCATCCCGGTTTCCGATGCCTCGGCGGGCTTCCCTGGCAGTCCGGTTCGATTGTTGGTAAAACATGAGTCCAAATCGTATGGCCAACAGTATTCCATCAACGCAGTCAATCCATCGTAATCGTGATCGCTCTGGTTGTCAGTTCCATTGTCAGCATCCAAACCTGGAACGGTTCGTGAACGGTCGCCCAAATCCAAAACAATGGGATCACTGAAAGCCTCTTCATGCAAATCTGGCATGCCGTCCTTGTCACGATCCGTAATGGGTGGCCCCTCCCCCGTGGTATCCCCGGGGTGGATGGATTGGACGGGACTGTTTGGTCTGACTTGACTGACGAAAACCATCGAGCCAAGCAAAATGAGGGTTATCAGAAGCGCTGTTTGTTTACGACGCATGGTCTCACCTGTGGGTTACACCCACAGAGGCATCCCTGCTCTTACGCTTATGATGCTGATGGAGCGTCGTTCGGACGCAACTTCACCGAAAATAAGCATGAAAAAAGCAATATTGATACTATTAGTGAAATTAAAGTATCAAATTCGTGTTGTGAAAAACGTCCACAAAAGGGCTCCTTTTCACTGCCATGAGCGCTTCATTCAAAGGGTGTATAGTCTGCCCTCCGAAAGTTCGGGATGACAATGGAGATTACACACCTCGGTTCGGGCAGCCGCGGCAATGCTACGTTGCTGCAAACTGACGAGGCGAAGGTGCTCATTGATTGTGGATTTAGTGGACGTCAAATGGAGCGAAGATTGGGTCGAATTGGCGTCGACCCGAAGACTGTTGATGCCATCGTTTTGAGTCACCATCACACCGATCACGGTCAAGGTGCAGAAATTTTCCACAAACGACATGGGGCCGAACTGTTCGCGAACTTCACAACATGCGCCCATCTTGGACTTGATCCTGTCAATCAATGTCGGATTTTTGAATCACTTGAACGCGTCCAAGTAGCACCCGGTTTGTCGGTCCTACCTGTACCCGTCCCACACGATGGGGCAGAGAATGTTGGATTCATCATCAATTCAGGCACCAACCAGCGTGCTGCGGTCGTTACAGATTTGGGGGAGCCGACCGATGAGTTGATTCAGCATTTGAAGGGATGCGCCCACATTTCAATCGAATCGAATTATGATGCAAAGCGATTGGCATTGGGCCCTTATCCACCAAGCTTGAAAACGCGAATTTCCGGCAGAGGTGGGCACCTTTCCAATCAGCAAACTTCCGAGTTATTGGCAGAAATTCTCGGTCCTGAAACTCACAGTGTTGTTCTCTGCCACCTTTCATCAAAGAATAACGCTCCACACCTGGCTGAAAGCGAGGCCCTGTTCAGGATTGAGGATTGGTCTGGTGACCTTCGAGTTTCGACCCAAGATGGACCTGAATTCAGCCACTGGGTTGGACAGGGTGAAGCCGAGATGATTACGCTATGAAATCTTCACCTCAGTATGAGGTGAAAACCCAATGGCTAAGAACATACGGCCACATCCGAGACCATGCGCCCATCCTCTGCCACCTACCGACCGGCGGATGAGCGGGCCGTTTCGGAAATCATGGGAGTGACCATGCTACTGGCGATGGTCATCTCGACAATGGCAGGTGTCGTCGTCGTCATGCAGCCATTCATGGAAGACTTGACTGACAACCGAGATTGGGCTGCAGGGAGTGTGGCTGCCACGCAATTCAACGACAGATTATTGGTCGCAGCTGAATCCCCACCAGGGACTGGAATTGTGGTCAATAGTCAACATGTCTCGGATACAATAAAACCACTGCGGAACGCCGAAATTTGGCAGATTAGTGCCGACCTTTTCGGCCACGAACGAACCAAGGTGAGTTTGGAAAATGGTCGGTTCAATGTGACCTCTCTAAACGGAACTGCGTCCATTGTTGAGGTTCAGACGAAGGACGGTTCCGAGACCTGGACCTTACAGGATGGTGAAGGTGAAAATTCGACGACCTTGAGCATGCAAGACTGGATGATTGTTGATGTCAGGGATTCATCTGATGAGTTGATTCATCGTTGGGTCCAAATCCCACTAGATGGTGTCCAGTTGCGAACTCCCCTTACAGAGGGTACATTCCAAGTCAATCTTGTCAATGGAGCCCGAATTGAACAGTTGCCAAACCAACCGATTGAAGTCCAAAGTTATCCAAGGCTCGATTACGAGAGGACGCTTGATGGTGGATTGCGAGTCAGTGTTGTGCTAATCGATGTCGAAATCTCGGGTATTGAGCGCAGTGTAGATCAATCACTCGATGTTGAAAGTCGGGGCGCATTGTTGTTCTTTGACCATGAAGCACGAAATCTCAAGATGATGCCGGAATTCACCGGAGCAGATAACCCTGAATCTCGGTATCTTCGACATTGGACAGATGCATACGATATACATCGGGCCACCGGCGAATCGTCAGAGTACGTAGGATTCGGACCGAATGGTAGGGTCTCTGGTGCGGAAGGAATGACATTGTATCCAGCCTCTCAAGACTTCCACTTGGATGTCATTTTACAGCAGGTGGTGGTGCAATGATTCGTCGAAATCATGACGATGAAGCCGTCTCAGCCGCCATCGCTACGGTACTACTCTTTGCCGGTGTAATCACGATTATCTCTGGGATGATGGTCACTGTCATCCCGGTTATCGATGAGCTTCACGGTGCTGTCGAGCGAGAAAATATGGTTGGACAAATGGAGGATTTAGCGGCAGAAACCAGTCGTCTGAGCGAATCTGGCACCCCAGGTGATGCTGCCACGATGAATATCCGACCCCATACGGGTTCACTCGCATGGAATATGCTTGAGGGAGGAACATGGTATTCAGCAACACATCAACCCAATAGTGCATTTAGGCTCGAAGGTGTGCTAGATCTTGACAACCAAATGAGATTGCGACATGCAGAATCGTATATCGAAAGCATCTGTGCCACCGATTTACATGCTTCAGCTGAATCACTACACCACTATCGTGTCCCATTGTTGAACGGCACCGTTACGGCAACTCCGATCAACGCCCTCACGACGCTTCTGGGTTCAAACCAACTGTCTCACGAGACAAACGGTTCTGAGGTGGATTACACGATGGCTACTGATGATGTATTGGCAGCAACGATTGACAGCTCACAAGGGGAATCGTGGATTCACAGTCAAATGCCTCTACGTGTTGTAATGTGGCGTGGAGATGGTGGAGCATTCTTAGCGACTCCTGATCAACCCAATCCCGGCTCTGAATCGGGAAGAAGTTGGACCATCCCATTGATTGCAAACTCTCATGCAATCCACATCGAAGCCGATGCACCATTCACGATGGAATGGGAAACAAGTTCACAGAGTGGTACTGGAAGCTCATCCTCGGTCGCAGTATCTCAAGTGCCATCTGGTGAACAAGATTTTGTCCACATTTGGCAGGGTGAAATCGAAACCAACCAATTGGAGCAACTTGCCTTGCGTACCTCAACCAATGCACGCACGATCATTCATTGGGGAGATGCTGTTGTACTCGATGGTGCTGGACCTGGGGCCATACCATGGTTAGACCGAGGTGGTTCCGCAACGGGGATTCATTTCCGACCTCCTGCAATGGATGGCTCGCTGATTATCCACAATCCGAATGATGATGCAACCACTGCAAAGGTGAACAATTTGTTCCATTCAATTTCTGGGCAATCGAGCATTCGAATCCTCTGGGATTCTGATGCATATTCGTGGATTGAAGGTTCGGATCCGATTCAGGTCGAGTGGGTACTTGATACACAAACCGTCGGGCAAACACTGACTCATTCAACGGGCTGGAGGCCCGGAAGTCTGGCCTTGGTTCCAGCCTCGGATACGGGTCGAATGTCTGGGAATGATTGGAAATTCGAGGTCCCTACGAGTGGAGGAGATGCTGAAATCCCAGAGTTGGGTGAGACTGCCATCGCCCTACAGTCTGCCGGCCCATCTGCATCTTGGTCAACTCAATCTGACAGTGGAATTCTGACCCATGGTGATTCGGCAATCGTCATGCCCATCGACACTACACACATTGGACATTTGTCAATAGAATCGACATCAAATGCCCTTCGGACCTATATCGCAACGGGAGAACATGGTTCTACAGAGATTGTCGAAGATGGTGCTGAGCGATGTGTGAATATCGATTTACGCGCCTCTGGATGGATTGATGTCGAGTTGCCGTGGGATGCTGTGGGCAATTTGAAAGATGGGAAAATCCGAAATGCTTGGAAAGATGGTTCGCACTTCTTTGGTGTCGCCTTGACCCTCCGAGGCAATGTGGGTGATGAACCACATGCCGCGATTGGTTCTGCATGGGCTATGCATTTACCACGATTGACATACACGTTTGACTCAAGTGTAACTGATTTGCAAATTCTGACGCATGGAGGATTCGTTGGAACCAACCATCCAGAATATCGAGCTGATGTCTTACTCCCCCCACCTTCCCGCGAAGGACCCGGGCCCCGCTTGGCTGCGACTGTACCCGTCACCATGCCCACCCCAGACTCCGTGGCCGGAAACTCCGAATTGGAGTTGACCCTTAGATTGGATGTTCGCGATCAAGTGTCGACCATTTACACCCATGAAGTTCGGCGAGGATGGGATGGACCCTATGCAGTTGCAATCGCCGCAGAGAGTTCGGCCGAGGTTGAGTTTTCGTCAGACTGGTTGGCATTCCCTGGACAATTGGACATGCTCGATGATTATGTTGGCTGGGTACAAACTTCGCCTACTATGCCAGAAGTAGTGTATCATGCAGGAGGACAACCCGTTTTGTTTAATCTGCAGGTCGCTAGCCTTTCCTGTCATACAAGCACGGGGGGTGTAGCATAATGTCGCGGAAATTAGTCAACGATGAGAATGCAGCCGCCACTGAAATCGGATACGTCTTCACCTTCCTCTTGGGGCTGATGTTTTTGACTACATTTTCGATATGGGTTTGGGGACTGGAAGTCTCAACTCAAGAACGTTGGACTGAGCATGCATTGGAGGAAAATTTGCTATCCGTTGGTGCCGCAGTAGAGCGTGCAGATGAAGCAGCACGTCTCGATCCAAATGCCCGCTATGCTGAACCCGTAGACTTGCACCTATCGACGGCTGCTGGGCTGAATATTGAGATGTGGCTGACCGATGATGCCGTACACATATCAGACAGTGCCGAGGTATATCGATCAAGTCAACCGATTTCAGGTGCTGCTGCCACTGTGCATTCAGGAGTGGTCAACTTGGTTGGAATCGAGACGGTCTGGGTTGTCCTAGAGGATGGTAATGTCACCCTTCAGGTTGAGCAACCCGGGTTCTAATTCCCGCCCATGATTGCTCGATGCATCTGACCCTGTACTTCTCGCATCCGAGCGCCTGCACCCAATTCTCTGAAAACGGTAAGCGCACGTTGTAGGTAGTTCATGCGTTCGGCTTTCTCTGGTGCTGCTTCACCCAAGCGAGCCAACAATTCACCAATCAGTGGGCGGAAATCATTGGCCTCGGCCATGGCTAGACCATCGAGATAATGTTCAACGGCCTCTTCAGTACGCCCAGCATCAGACAATGTTTCGCCAAGTAAGATTGTGATTTCAACGGCACTGCGTTGATCGGTTTCTTCAGACATTTGTGTCAACGCTTCAGAATAGTGGTGGAGGGCTAAATCTGGATCCCCGGTTCTGGCATACAAGCGCCCTAGGACTGCACGTGCTCTCGCATGGAGCCCCTTATGTTCAGCTGCTTCCGTATCCTCATAAGAGGTGAGTGCATGTTCACGCGCACGGTCAATTTCCCCCATTTCAAGCAATGCGGATGCCAACTTGATTCGAGATTCAACAAGTTCAGGGTCGCCTTCAGATTCGAGTAACTCTTCGACGTTACCATAGACTTCAAGCGCACGTTTCGTATCTTTTCGATGCCGGAAAATGTAACCCATATTGGTGTATGTACGCGCCGCACCTTTTGCATCCTTGGTATCGATGAAAATTTGCAGAGCACTTCCATGAAGATCGAGTGCGGAGTCGGAGTCTCCACGATGAACCGATAAATCCGCTTTGCTGGAAAGCAAGCGCCCCTCCATTTCGCGCATCTTGTGACGCTTTACAATCGGGAGACAGGATTCATATTGGGTTTCGGCATCATCCCAGCGCCCCTGCATGGCCAAGATATCGCCGCGCATTTCAAGGACAGTCGCCCAAGTTCTCGGTCCAAATTGTGATTCCTGCAATTCAATCAACAGAGGAAGCAGTTCCATGTGCCCACTGCGCACCAGGGAGCGGCCGTTCTCATCAAGTACATCTCCCAATGAATCCGTATCACCTGAATTCACTAAATGATAGATGTATTCCAGTTGCTGTTCGGGTGCGTCCAATCGTTTTCGATACCACGCACAAGCTGCAGCGTGCAGTGTAGTCGCAGTTGCAGAATCAAACGTCCGAAGCAAGAATTCGCGAACCAAGTCATGCACATCGTAGTTTTCGCTATCCACTTGTCGAGCCAATCCTTTTTCGACTAAATCATCAAGTAAATCGGTCTCAATTTCATGGTTGGAAAGGGCCTCCAACGGCATGGGTTCTCGATACACAGCGATGGCCCCCAATACACGCTTTTCAGCCCCAGACAATCGACTGAAAATCTCCTCTTCAACAAACTTCTCGAGGGTGTCATGGAACGTTGAACCTACCGAACCGCGATTGATGAGTTGTAAAATTAGGGGGTGCCCACGCGATAGAGTGTAGATGTGCAAGAATGTCGACATTTCAATATCAGGCATGGTTGTCAATAGGTTGCGACTGGCCGATTGATCCAATCCCTCGAGTGGGAGCACAAGCGCTGAGATGTTTCCATCTGCATCTTTCAGCGGTACAACAGCGCGGAATGAACGGCTAAACATCACCAACCCACACTCTTGCATGTCAGCCATTCGTTGAGATAAACCACGAATAATCGCAAAGAGAACTTCGTCGTTGACCTTGTGTAAATCGTCAATGATAATCAGGGCTGGAACTTCCTCCAACGCACCAACAATGAGATTCACCGCAACCGATGCTTGAGGGACCGCGGTCGCATGGACATAGTCGGATAAATCATCATCACCGATGGTAGACAACCACTCTGCACAGGCTTCTAAGAACGCCCGACTACCCTCCCAGTCTTGGCATCGGTGATACAGCAAATTACGACGATGTGTGTATTGCTCAATCACTTTACCTGCTAGAGCTGTCTTGCCAATACCTGCAATCCCCGGCACCAAGAGACAGGAGGAACGAGCATCGAGGAGTGCACAGATATTTTCCAACTCAGTTTCGCGTCCGAAAAAGGCTCGAGTGCGAGGCAAATCACCGAGTGATGTCACCAATTGCTTTTCGACATGTTTGTCTAAATCACGTTGAATCAGTTCTTCATTGAGGGTGCGTAAATCCAGCATCCCATTGTCGTCAATATATCGCAAAACATCTACTGATCGCAGGGGAAAGGTAGCCAAATCAATCGAGCCCGCAAGGGTTGTCGTGTGTGTCACTCCAGATTTATCGACCAAACGAACGGGATATTCTGAGAGACGCTTCCATGTCTCTTCCGCCTGAATCATACCAGAATCAGTCAAAAAGTATGCTTTCCGTTTACGGCTGACCCCAGCGACGTGTGCTTGACGCTCAATCAGGTGATTTGCGTCCTTGAGACCTGCAATTGCACGAGGGACGTTACTACGCGCAATAGCGACAGCATTTGCAATCCCCATTTGTGAAAGGGCAAACGGAACCTCAACCGAATCGGTGTAGTCTGCGTAGTCGCGCAAATGGAGCATGATTCGCTCTTGGACACCCGGACGAGGAAGGCTCATTTGACACTCTCCAAACCCATTGTCACGTTACCCCTTTTCATAGTGATGTGAGCAATCCCAACTTGACCCAAGGCCAAGTGGGTTGCATCACTCATTATCTGGAACCCATTTGTTTTGCTCTGCGTCCCACTTCCATCCGGGGTAACCGGCGACCTGAGGTGCGGCGGCATTCTGCTGCTGTACTGCGGGTTGCTGAACAGCCGGTTGCTGAACTGCAGGCGCTTGCTCTTGCTGTTTGGCTTTGGCCCAGGCATATGGATCGACTTCTTGGTCTGATGCCATCATATCGTCCTCAAATTCTTCATCTTCAAATTCGACGAAGAAGAATACGAATACTGCACCAAGGGCTGCCAATACAATCAGTGCAAGTAGGCCCAATCCAATCCACATGAACAGGCCGCTACCCTCGTCATCTCCACCTTCGACAGTGATTTCTGAATATGTATTGGTAGGCTGTTCAACGTTCCCATATTCGAATACGATGGTGTTATCACCCTTGTCCAATCGGTTCACAGGAATCTCCAATGTCCAAGTTCCATCATCAGTAACTTCGGTGTTACCCAATCGGATTCCCCCAGAGGTCTCACCCACGACATTGACCGTCGGTCGGCCGCTACCGGTGAACACAAGAGTATCCGTCTGACTCACCTCAGATGGACACCCTGCAACAAATCCGCCATCCACCATCAAACCAGCACATTGCGATGAGAACGAGACCCCTACCACGTCAATGTTGAGGGGGTCGGATGCTACGACGCTGCCTGCTGAATCACGGACCTCAAAGATGACATCAGAGAGTGACCAGTCTTCCATATTCGGTGTGTAGAAAGACATCGTAATTGGATTGTAATTGGCAACACCATTACTTCCGATTGTGATGACTTCATCATGATAATCATCCTCAAGCTTGTCCGCTAAATCAAGCACATAGTAGGTGAGATCATCGCCATCAGGATCTGAGAAAAATTGAGTCAGGTCAATATTGTGCCCTGAACCACAACGGTTCTGAGACGAACCCGTTTCTTCACAGAAAATCGTCACCGAATCTGGCCATGCCGTGGAGTTGAACACCGGTCGATTGTTGTCCTGATTTGGCGGGTTGTCAATAATCACTTCAATCGATGATGCTTCACTGTATTGGAATCCGTCAAAGGAACGGACCTCGATGATGTAGTGATAGTTGTGTACCAAATTGGTCGTATCCCAAGTGGTCGCCCAACCTCCATTGGGCATAATGTCAGTCACCAATGAGTGCGGACCTTCAGGCATCTCCAAGAATCCTGCTTGTGGGTCTTTGACGACAATTTCAACCTTGGTCACAGTTCCATCGGTATCACGAGCCACTCCGCTGAGCAAGGTTTCTTCGCTCGCCGTGATGGTTTGCAAGTCAAAAGGTGTGAGCAGTTGCACTACCGGAAGTGCGTTATCATTGTCAATTTCAAGCGTCATTTCGACAGGTGCGCACTCATCTGCACTGTTGATACAGAAAGCCGAATCACTGGCCCAGACCTTGACACTGTAAGTCCCTGAAGGCAAGTGTCCAACCGTCCAATCAGCAGACCAAGCGGTACTGCCTGGCTTATCGAACAGATTGTAGTAACTGTTAGGGCCCTCAACCTCGAACCAAATACGTTGGATATCGCTACCGAAAATCCCTGTGTATGCATCCGATGCACGGCCCTCGAAGTGCACGATACCATCGTCAATCTGCGAGCCTGCGGCAGGGCCATCGACCCAAATGGTCGGTGGCTCTGTGTTCAACTTGATTGTTCGAGTTGAGATTTGAGACTCCGTGACACCATCAAAGGCTCGGAATTCGAATGTGTAATCGCCTTCAGGTTGATCACTCATGTCGTATTCAAAGTACCAATTCCTAAATGGATGATTGTTGTAAGTGACTTGGCCATCAGCATTGCTATCATCGACAGCGTACTTCATGTCAATCCAATCACTGGTGAATGGGTCCTTGACCTGAACTTCTTCAACGATACCTTGTTGATCCCACTGAGCCAACTCGTCTGAAGCATAAATCCCAGCCCAAGTCCCGTCATGCGCGGTTCCAGTGAAGTTGACTGAACGCTTGAATGAATGACCATCATTCTGGTCAACAGTAATCGACGGATCCATATTTTCAAGCGAGATGATTTCGGACAATACACCCACTTGACTGGTCATGGTAATACTGTATTTTTTGTATCCCTTGCCAAATTTGTAGGCTGAGACGTAGTACAGCGACAATTCACGACTGTTGGCCCCATTTTGACAATCCGGATCATCAGCATCCATGATCAAATCGCCATCATTGTCAATTCCATCACTGCACGAGTTTTCTCCTTCATCGTCTGCGTATCGATCGGGGTTGATGCCGCCTGGACCTCCGCCAGTCATGTCGAGGTGGAAATCACTGGCGAGAGAAATCTCAGGAGTCCAGCCCAAACTGTCGGTCGTCAAGGTGTACAAATCATCACCACGGCTGTCTTCGATGAGAACGGTGGCATCGCCAACGCGAACACCTTCAACCAGTGTGCGGAATTTGACAATCTCTGCCTTCCGGATTTGGACTGCCCACTTGATTGGAGAGGTGTCAATGTAGATGTTTGAAGTGTCAAGACCGGTCAAATTGGAATAAGTAAACACTGTCGAGTTGTTGGTCAACTCCATCGACAATGGGAAATTCTGCGGTGGCCAGATACTGGTCGTAGGAATCAGGACTTGTCCCAGCCAATTGTTCCACTCGTATGCTTCAGCGTCAGGCCACGATAGAGAGACCGGATTGGTCGTATTCGAAGCTTGATTGGGAATCGGAATATTCTCTGATTGAACGGTGATGCTACTCTTGGTTACATTGTAGGTTTGTCCCACACCATTCCAACTGTTCATTGAGAAGAATCCCAATGACCCATATTGAGGATCGTTTGCATAATTGGTATCATGATTTCGAATCATCGCACCGGTACCAGTAGAGTTGAATTCATTGTTGCGGACATCAAGAATTGCACCCACTGCACGCAGACCGTCTCCTCCACCACCGATGTCAATATCGTTGTTGTACAGCGTTAGAGATGAACGGAAAGCGTGTACTCCTGGGCAAGGGAAATCCCCACCCCAGGCCTTCTGTCCCGAACACTCACCGCCATCGCTGGAGAGAATTGAATTGGCCACATACATACGATTCTCTGAGGGAGAGGGTACATTCCAACCGCTGTCACCAAAGTGATATTCTCCGGCAATAATCGGCTCTTTGGCAGTGTCTTGGATGGTGACGTTCTCAACTCGAACATCACTTTCACCAATGGACCAAATTCCATTCCAACCGCCGATGGGTCCAATGGAGCCACCATTCACGTTGACTTCACTCTTGGAAATTTGAATTCCAGAACCGCCGGATGCGCCATCGATGACATTGTTGTTGAAATCGACCCACGCGAAGTTGAATGCTGTCAATGGGCTACGCTCATCAGTTGTGATCTTGTTGTCCTCAATGATCAACTTGTAAGCAACATTGTTTCCAGCCGTCTTCTTGTTGTTCACGTCAATACCATTGCAAGTTGTTTCAATCGTCGAGGAACTGACATGACCCGCAGAATCATCCAGGCGGATCCCATAGTCTCCATTCATAATCACGGCATTCTGGACATTGACGAACGATTCTTCGACCCACAAAACGTGGCGACCATCATCATTCTGCCCACATCCATTGTCTGTACCTGTGAATACTGGAGAATTGATCACGAGTGGTTGCAACACACTGCCCGCACCATAGGCTTGGATAGCAGAACCGACCAATGAAGTTTCATCGTCACCAACCGTGAATTCACCTCCAACGATATCCGGTCGACCGAGATCCAAGATGAGTAGACTGGTGGTGTTGATTCCGGTAAATTTCAGACCCGTCATGGTGGGGCTCGAACCTTCAGCGACTATCGCACCATAGCGTACTTCAGAGATTTCGGAGACCCATCGGGGCATCCCGTAAGCATTGGTAATCGACACGTGATTCAGCTTGGTCGCACCAATGTCGACTGTACTTCGCAAGAGAATACCTTCGTTACATGAAGGGTCACGATTGTAGTGATTATTGTTGAAAATTCCAGCACAACTTCCGGTAGCTGAGGCATTGGCCGGATCTTGCCAATTGAAGGTGATTCGTGAAGAGTTGCTGGCCATCCCATTTGCACCACATGCAACGTCACCTGCGCACAAACCACCTCGAACATCAATGATTGTTCCATTGGGCATTGTCACAGTTGTCCCGGGTTGAACGATCAAGTTGGCGCCTGTGCCCACAATCACAGAACCAGTCAGTGTGTGGGAACCAGACCATACTTCGGTTCCGGTAATCGTACCATTGGTGGTTTCATTGGCAGCGACTGCGGTTGGCATTAGCCCGACCAGTCCGACCATGACGCTGGTGAGCATCAAGAACGACAAGAATAGGCTCTTTTTTCGATGTGTTTCTTCCATGAGGGTCCCTCTGTTTGCAAATACTGGCAGAGTGATATCGACTATAATAGAACCGGTGCACTTCGTCGCATAAATATCAATATAAACAAATAATATCATCTTAAATTGGGATGAAATGTTCTAATTTCTGAAAAAAAACTACATTAGTATCATTATTCGTGACTAGGTTCAACATAATGTATCGGATTTGTCGATAAATATCAATCACTCTACGATAGCATCAGCAACAGCACGCTCCCAAGCCACCGCATCAAGGACGCCATAGCCCCATCGGAGGTGGTGCCCCTCTCCCTGTAACGGGTTAGGTTGACAGGATTCTGCTAGAGCTTGTTTCACCAAAACAATGACTTGTTCAGGATCATCGATTGTGTCTAAAGCTGCCCCATGACGCTCAAGGATGAGCGCAAGGGCACCGGTCACGAATACAGTAGAATCGCTGGTCCCTGTGCTGGAGGAATACGGAATCGAATAGGTCGAGTCTGACGTTGAGATGATATCAACTCCCGGTGCAGAAACTTCCGGCTTTTGGTTTGGGGATTCACGCACGTTTCCATCTGCGCCTTCCGTTTCTGAGCCGGTTGCCGTTCTTTCCCACAAGTCACCGTTGATATCAACGGCACCGACAGCGATGACTCCGCCCACATTTGCTGGAACAGAAACATCCGTGACTCCGGTACCTGCTCCACCAGAGTTTCCTGCTGCTGCAACGACAAAGACACCTTGATTCAGTGCGTCACTAACAGCATCCGCGGTAAGTGAACCCAATGGATTTTCAGGATCAGGATCGCCACCAAGTGACAAGGATATGATGTCTGCATCCATTTCGTTCCAACACCATTCGATCGCATCTGCTACTGTGGTTTCGGATTGGGTTTTCCCATCGGTATCAAGTGCGGCTGCAATGATCAATTCGACATTGGGTGCAGCCCCACGGTAATGTCCATTCGCAACCAGAATCCCTGCCATCATCGTCCCGTGACTGTCTTTGCCTCGATCCTGAACAATCGAGTTGTCATTTCCAACAAAATCACGATACCCCACCAAGTTGGCATCCTTTAGTCCGGGATGTTCTGCTTCAAATCCCGTATCCACGATACAAACTCGAACGCCTTCTCCGGTCAGTGAATATTCATCTTGCAAGGCATAGATGTTGGTGTTCTCATAAGCCCATTCAGAATCAGGTGTCAAAGCATCGGCAAAAAATACCGTCATTTGTGGATAAGCCAAGATGAGTAAGGAAACCATACACAATGCCACCAAAAGCCCCCAAGGACGTGGCTTTGAGCTTCGCAGTGTTTCTACCGTCGCATTTCTCCATGCTTCAGCTTCGTTGAGAGTTGCACCGTAGGCCGAAGGAGCGTAGCCAGGAGCATCAGGATCAATGGCCGTCAACATCCTCGGGTCTTCCGGTTCAGGAAGATACTCGAGGTTGCGTAGACGGTCTGGTGTCATTCGGCTCGCCCCAAAGGGGCGAGAGGAGGTTCATGGCACTTCCTCAGTTTGCAAGGCTGACGCTGTATGACCGCAATATTGCTGCCGAAGCAAACTTGTCAAGCACTCAGAATGCTTGGCCACCACGTCGTCCACTGAACTTCCAGAAGAGCCAGATGATACCCACGACAAACGCGAACACAATCAGAGCGACCCAATTGTTGGATTCAGTTGCAACTGCTGGTTGGTAGTTGATCTTGATTGGTATCTCCTCAGGGGTGTTTTCCAAATCCTCTGCACTGGAGTTAATCTTCAGTGTGTAAGTGATTGAACCCAATTCATTAACCTCATCGATGAAAATCGAATAATCGGTCACTTCACCCTTGGGGATGTCTAGCATCAATGCACCAACAACGGTATTGTTCTCATTGAGGACGATGAGTTCAACGTCTCGAGCATCCACATTACCCGTATTTTCGACTTGTGCGAAAATCTCGACCTTCTGATTCATCGGGGCAAATCCATCCATGGATAGACCACGTGTTTCATGTTCAATGATTTCCAAGTTTGGCAATGCAGTCTTGATGTTGAGGGTTACCATGTCCGATGTGTTTCCGTCTTCACTGGTAATCGTGACCGTGATGGGGAAGTCGGCATCGCCGACCCAAAGATCGTTTGCATTGATTGTCAATGAGTACTGTTGAACGGTTCGTGGACCCAAATCAGGCAGGGTTTGTGGACCGGTTATCGACCACAAGGGTGTCAGTCCTGCTGGCAAATCCGAGATTTCTACAGAGTAAGTATCGTCACCATTGCCGGTGTTTTCAAAGAAGAACGAGAACGTCTCTTGCTGTCCAATTTGAACACCAATCACCTCAGGGATGTCGCTTTCGTCGATCTCAATTCCGAATTCTTGTGGAATGAACACCTTCAACTCATATTCGTCGTATACTTGCGTGATTTCCTCTTGCATCTGCAATAGGAGCGAGTGACCACCCATTGCAACTGCATGTGATTTGTTTGCGGCTTGGATTCGCATAATCACATTCTCTGTAAGACCGGCTTCCAATCCCAGAGTAATTCGCATATCTGCAGCCCAACAATTGTCAAGAATACCCGCATCCCATTGACCGTTTTCGTTGGTGTCAACGAAGTCTTCACCATCATCGTAAACATCATTGAAATCTTGAGATTCATTTGAATCGGTGAATTCTTCAGCAGGTTCACAGAATGTATCTGTGGTCTCTCCGGCACCAACCCAGAAGGAAACGTCCCAGTAGCTTGCATCTTCACCGTTCATCTGAGCCTTCAGTAGGTACTCATCTTCAGCACGGTTACCGTTGTAAACAACTTCAAGATTGACTTCTCCGACCTCGTAGATTTCGACCCCATCAGCACCAGTATCACCATTGTCGATAATGGTGAAGTGGTCTCCATCATTTTCGGATTGAGTAATTCCTACGTGTGTGTCGCCGATTACAAACGAGACCGAGTGATCTTCTTCGACGCTGAATTGTACAATCTGCTCGGGCGATTCAACTCCGCCGCCAACAACCTCTGTGCTCTTTCCACCGTTGTAGGTCATGTTCACGCCCTGTTCAGAGGTGACAAATGTACCACTCATACTGAAATCACCGGCAGGCAACAGCAAGGTGACCTTACCCTCTGCATCGACGGTTTGGTTCCAACTTGTGACTTCAGTTCCAACAAATACGAGGTGTCCACCACTGATAATGAGTGAATCATCGGCAAGTGTGCGCTCAACTCCATCGTAGTCGTTCCACTTGGTTGAGACATGCAGCATGCTTGCGGAAGACAACATGGCATCGGCTTCGCCACCTTCTGCGACGGCAGCCTGTAGGAGCGTCATGGCCGCAAACTGACCTTCGTCGCCATCATATGTTGCATACAAAATCCAGTTACCGGGTTCTACATCAGCACTCCAAGCTCCATCCCATGTACCGTCATTCAAAACCTTGGTTGGAGTCACAGAACCATATTCCATTCCAGATTCTGGAATCAACTCAAGTACAATTTCATCTGAAATGAGATTCCATTCTGAAGGTAGAACGTGTGTAATATCTCCACCTACAGTGACGATTCCAGCTGTCATCTCGATATCCGTGGTGTTGACTGTGAAACCAACATCCATTGAACCGATTCCATCACTGAATCCAGCCTTACTCGCATGGATCTCATAGGTATTGTTCACGGGTACGAAGACTCGCCATGTTCCAAGCACATTGCTGGTCAAGTTGACGGGTCCGAACGAATCACTACTGACGACCACGTTGGCGTCTGCAATGGATTCATCACCACTCCACATATCGTTTCCATCCAAATCACGGAATAGGTTGCCAGCGATTTCAACCCACTTGTTTAGGGTCAAATTGAGGTCTGCATTTCCGGAACCCGAGACGATACTGATGGTGTGGTTGTCCAAAATCCAGCGGACGTTGATATCGGTTCGATTCAAACTGAGAGTCCAGGTACCTTGCATAAGAGAGGCATCGATAACACCATTTTCATCACTGGGTCCAAGGATGAATTCTCCCAACCCGTCTTCACTGGTTGCAGTTACGGCAAATCCACTGAGCAATTCTTCGCTACCCTGTTCAACGATTGTTAGGTTGAATTGAGCCGCTTCAATGGTCTGCCATTGTGTGGTTGACCCCGGTGTATTTTCATCGACAGTGAGTGTTCCACGGAACAACTGCAATGGATCATCATTGGTATCATCTCCATCGTCGATGATGAATTCATCGACATAGACCAACCATTCGCCTTCAGGTAGATACTCGACAATGGTACCATTGGCATCGGTATCAAGATTGAAGGTTTCGTCACCGCCAATTTCTTCGAAGTAAACCGTCCAGTTCGACATCACGCCACCGGACTCGTTTCGCAGTTCAATGGAAGTGAGCCACTCGGGCATGAAGCCCATCTCAACAGCAAAGGCCTCCGAACCAATGGCGACTTCAACGGCCCCCGTCGAGTTAGACAACAGAGTGTTGTAATTCGTTGTATTCTCATCGCGTGGATCCTTGACATCGGTTTCAAAGAACCAATTTCCTACACGCAATTGCAACCCAATGGAACCATTGTCCCAACGTGCATCGTCTGCGCTGATATTGATAATCATCGATTCTTCAAATGCGTTCGAGGGTACCATGCGGAAGTCCACAGGTAGTGCGGTGCCATTCGACATATTTCCATCGTGGTCGATGAATGTGTGGATGGTTGTCATGACATAATCAGGCTCTGCGATGAGCATGATGGTGTTATTGTCCCCGACTGGCGAATAAGTGACGGGCTCAACATTGAGCGCATCATTGTTGATGCTTAGTGTCCAGTTGCGCGTTTCATTTTCGTCTTCGGCTTCAAGCAGGTGTGCTGTGAATCGACCCTGTGCCGTTTCAACCGGCCATTGCCAGGTCACGCCCGTGGCACTGTCATGGGCCTCAAGCATGAACGGGTAATCTCCGAATCCTGGCACCGTCTGTGTGTACGGTGTACCAGCTTCGTAAAGGAAGAGGTCACCCGCTGCACCAACGCTGCTCTTTGGAACCAAATCGATGCTGATGCCATCGCTTGGGACGACAAAGTTCTCACCGGCAAGTAGTGAACCGACCACAACATACGCCGTCAAATTGATTTCTGCACCGACTGGAATCTGCATTCCAAACGAACCATTGTCATCGGTCAGAGCAGACTCAGAAATGCCACCCCATCGAGCGAATACCGCTTGGTTGACGAAGGGCTGTGATACTTCATCGGGCTTGTCGCTGATATCATACATCACAGTACCGTTAACCCAAGCAGATTCGGTGTATTGAAGTACCAAACCGGAGATACTCTCCTGCAAATCAATTTCCTCGTAGAGAATGTAATCATCATTGAGGATACTCTCGACAACCCACGTGTCACGAGGCAATTCAATGTTGTACGAACCGTTGCCGTTGTCTCTCGCATCAACTGTGATTGGAGAGAACTGGTTCGAGAACGACAAGTTTTGACCCTCTACGGGTTGATCTTCGTGATCCAGCAATAGGAATTCAATGTCAAACATGGGCGGAATTCGTTCAATGTCCGATGGCGTCACATTGCCAGCGGTATCTGCGAGAACCGTGATGGTCTGTGATCGATACTCGTCGAACCCGTCGTCGTCTTGGTCCATGGTTACGATGTATTCACCCTCAAGTACTGGCCCAACACCGAATGTTCCATTTTCATCGGTCTCGAACCAACAGGGGGACCAAGCCACTTCACCACAGGATTCAGTGACATCCACATCAATCTCTGATGCATTGACCAACTTCAATCGGCCCGTAACGACCTGACTTTCTTCTTGATCCATGGCCAGTGTACTGGCTGTCCCTTGAATCCAAGTACCGGGCAAAGTCAATGCAATGTCCTTGGCATCAGGGCTGTCACGTGTCAATGGAACTTCAAGTGGCATCGGTAGAATGGCCTCTTGACCATTGCCAAACAAAACAGCAACGTGGTACGTCCCTGGAATCGCATCTACAAGGTGGAATGAACCTGGCTTGACCATGTCACCACTGAAATGACCTGTTCCCTGGAATGTACCTGTACCGTTGAGGGTACCGTATGAACTCAGAGATTCATCGGAGGTATCAACCACGAATGTGCCCGAACCAATGATGGTCTCACGGTACATCTTTGTGGTAAAGAATGAGGTGCCTTCCGAGGTGAATCGTCCGGTTGCATTTGCAACCAAACCGTCAATGCGATATGTATCGGTAACACTGGCATCTTCTAAACAGTAGGTTGCTTCTTCAGGCATGGTACCATTTTCACCACAAGCTTGTCCAGTTGAGTTTTCGATAGTACCGACAAACGTTCCGATTCCGAGAATGTCACCCGTACCCGTGTAAGAGTGATTGTTCTGGATACTTCGCGTGTAATTACCGGTGAAGTCTGTCGCAGTCACGACACCCTCTTCTGAAATCATGGTCCCCTCGCCCGTGAAGGTAACTTCTCCAGTGGCTCCAGGACCATATTCTCGCTCTCCCTCTGTTTCACCGGCAGATGTGGTGATGAAGTATGCATCTTGGCGGGATTCATCCCAGATGTTTGAGATTCTCAAATCCATGTTGGCCAGAGGCTCGCCACCGAAGTCAGATTCACCCGACCATTCGATGGTACCGGTTGCACCAGATGCTTCGACTTGGATGTCAAGAGTTAGAACGGATTCACCATTAGAGTGCCCATCCTCTCCGTTGACGATAATCATTGATTCGCCCAACCAAGTCGAACCGGAAACATTGCCGAGAATACCTGTAACAGGGTTCACGGTTCGATCCTCGTTGACTTCAGTTAGCAGGTCAGAAATCCACATGTTGGATTCCTCTGCCGTTGAAGTGACAAACAAATCACGGGCTTCCGTCAAATCGGATTCGCCCATGAAGGCTGAAACACGAATCTTTCCACTTGGAACGGTGACACTGAAGTGTCCATTGTCATCAGCCTGTGTCGATGCAATAGGAATCCAGTAAGTTCGTGCGTCCGTATCACTGGACCCTTCGCCACTGAATGCATCTCGCTCAATCAGAATCTTAGCGTTGGGTACGGCACCAATTTCACCGAGCACGACATCGCCCTCTAATGTAGCACCAG
>TARA_B100001121_G_scaffold31629_1_pt1 | contig 24775 bp, 17 predicted proteins | sample TARA_B100001121 | Tara Oceans TARA_B100001121 (sample SAMEA2622817) | marine metagenome | biome: marine biome (ENVO:00000447); feature: surface water layer (ENVO:00002042); material: "saline water (ENVO:00002010), including plankton (ENVO:xxxxxxxx)" | depth 5 m
CAATTAAAACTCAATATAAAATATCTCAAAAAAATACCTCATGTCATACAGGTATAATTGGATCATATTTTATCGAAGGTCATGTACCAGCATCTGATATAAAAGAATTACTTGAAAAACAACCAGATATTGCTGGACTAACTGTTCCAGGAATGCCAGCAGGAATTAATGTACCTGGTATGGAAACCATAAATGAAAAAGCCGAATATGATGTTCTTTATGTTAGAAAAGATGGATCAACGGCAGTATGGAAACAATACAATTAAAAAAATTAATTTATAATCATTATGACTTAGATGTAAATAATCTAAAGAAGTTAAATGGTTATGATACAGAAAATTTTTTAGTTCATTGTAAAAATGAATCAAAATACATATTAAAAAAATATCCTTTTTCTAATGAAAATCTATCTTTAGTTAAAGCAGAAAATAACTGTTTAGAGTATTTAAGAAAACGTAATAAATCATCTTACCCATCACCAATTTATACTACTAATAATGATTCTTTTGTCATATTTAAAATCAAAAGTAAAAAGTACATAGTTAGGTTATTATCTTATCTAGATGGAGTTTTTTTAGGTGAATTAGATCTTAAAAGACAAGATTTAAAAAAGGTTGGAAGATTTATTGGAAATCTTAGCAAAGAACTCAAAAATTATTCTAATGATTCTATTTCTTCAAGAAAATGGCCGTGGGATATTCAAAATTTAAGTTTAAATAAAAAATATCTTAAATATATTCCTGACCCAAGTGATAGAAAAATAGTATTATTTTTTTTTCAACAGTTTGAAGAATTTGTATTTCCTCAATTAGATAAACTTCGAACTTCTATAATTCATAATGATACAAATGAGTGGAACATATTATTAAAAAAAAATAAAGAATTAGCCATTATAGATTTTGGAGATTTAGCAAAAACTCAATTGGTAAATGAGGTAGCAATAGCCATGGTTTATGCATCATACTCTAAAGAAAATCCTTTAGTAAATGCTTCAATCATTTTAAAATCATATAATAAAGTAATAAAATTAACTAATACAGAAATATCTCTACTGTATTATTTAATGGCTTCTAAACTATGTATAAGTGTTTGTAATTCTGCATTTTCAAGAGCCAAAAACCCTAAAAATAAGTATGCTTTAATTTCGGAAAAGAAAGCTTGGAATATGTTATATTTTTTAGTTAGGACTAGTCCAGATCATGTCGAAAATATATTTAGAAAGAAATTAAATAAAAAGAAAAAAAAAAGTAAAAAGGTTAGTAAATACTTAAAAGATAGAAATTCTATATTAAGTCAAATTTTTTCAGTCAGCTACAAGAAACCTATTATTTTCAAAAGATCAGCCTTTCAATATATGTTTGATAATAAAGGTAATACTTTCTTAGATGCATATAATAATATACCTCTCGTTGGTCATGCTCATCCTAAAGTAAATTATGCAATTACTAGACAGATAAAAAAGCTAAATACTAACACGAGATATATATATGATAAACTTTTTGAGTATGGCAATAGGCTATTAAATAAATTCCCTAAAAAGTTAAATAAAATATATTTTGTTAACTCTGGAAGTGAAGCAAGTGATCTAGCAATTAAAATTGCATTAGCTCATTCAAAAAATAAAAATATTATGGTTATTGAAAATGGATATCATGGTCACACTCAAAGAGGAACAGATATTAGTCACTATAAATACAGTAATAAGAAGGGTCAGGGTATTATGGACTACATAGAAGAGATTCCTATGCCTGATACATTTAGAAGCATTTATCCAAAATCTGTTAAAAATATTGGAAAAAAATACGCGAATGATGCTTTAAAAAAAATAACTAATATAGCTGCATTTATTTCAGAGCCTATCCTGGGATGTGGTGGACAAGTACCATTACCAAAAGACTACTTGAAAATAATTTATAAAAATATTAGAAAAAAAGGAGGGGTATGTATAAGTGATGAAGTTCAAACAGGTTTTGGAAGATTAGGTGAATATTTTTGGGGATTTGAGATGCATAATGTTATTCCTGATCTGGTAATATTAGGTAAACCAATGGGTAATGGTCATCCTATTGGAGCGGTAATAACAACTGATGAAATTTCTAAATCATTTGAAAGAGGAGTAGAGTTTTTTAGTTCTTTTGGCGGAAATCCTGTTTCATGTTCAGCAGGACTAGCTGTATTAGATGTTATAGAAGAGGAGAATTTACAAAAAAATGCAAAGAATGTTGGAGATTATTATTTAAAACAACTTAATAATTTAAAAAAAGAGTTTAGTTGTATTGGTGATGTTAGAGGAACCGGGTTGTTTATAGGAATAGAAATTATTGAAAAAAATTCTAAAAAACCTAATACTGTACTTGCTCAAAAATTGAAAAATGAACTAAGAAAAAAATTTATTCTTGTGGGTTCTGATGGTCCGTATAATAACGTCATTAAAACAAAACCTCCAATTTGCTTCACAAAAGAAAATGTAGATACGGTTTGCTTAGAAATAAGAAAAATTTTAAATAAATAGATTCTACTTTTTTCCTAACGAAATAAGATTTGAAAATATTTTATAAGCACCACTAACCCCTGCCGGTAGTTGTCTAAACCATGAATATGATGTATAAACAAAATACCCCTCACCAACTTTTGAAATTAATATACCCCCATTATTTGGCTTTTCTCCTTCATCATTTGAAGAGATTATTGTTTCATATTCTGGAGACCAAGAATTAGGAAAATACAAACCTCTTTCTTGAACCCAACCATTAAAATCTTCTAAATTTATTTTATTAGGATAATTCAAAGCAGGATGTTTTTTATTAATTATTCTTACTGGAGCGTCTTCTTGAGAAACTCTATTTCTAGATAATTTAAATGGATAAGGAGAAAATTTATTTACATCTAGATTTCTAGAAGTATTATACTGGATAATAACATTACCCCCAGAACTCATATAATTCATTAAATTAGTTTTAATATCTAATAAAGACTTATCTGAGTTAAATGCTCTAACTCCAACAATTAAAGCATCATAATTTTTTAAATTTTCAATATTTAATTCTTTTTTTCCTATTATATCCACATTATATCCAACTAAAGACAAAGACTCAGGGATTTTATCACCAGATCCCATTAAATAAGCAATATTTTTTGCTTTAATATTCAAATCAAATTTAATTAATGATACATCTGACTTTGGAAATCTAGTTTGTTGAGATATATGAGAGTATATAATTTTTTGTTTACCTCTTGAGAAAACTTTATCATCAATGTTTGCTTTGTATGAAATATTACTAATTGAATTTTTAGTTCCAGATAAAGAAACATTAAATCTTAATATTTTTCTTTCATCATTATTTTTAAATTCTACATCAAAAAATTCTGGCTCAACTTTAGTATCTTCAGGAACATCTAAATATACCCTTGCATTCAAGTTATCTGTACCAGATATCACTTCTACTTCTAATTGTTTTTTATTAGTATTTACAAAATACTCAAGATTATTAACTGGGTTCAGATAAATAGGATTACCAATATTGAACGGTCTATACTCATCTCCATTAATGGGACTATTTATTTTATATATTACAGGAGAATTATAAGTTATTTGTTGTCCATTAATTCTGAAAATAAATTTAGCCTCTAAAGTTGGCTTATTATCTGGTTCACCAACTAGTGTCTGGTCATCTATATTGTAACTTCCAAATTCGGGAGTGTTTTTTAACCAATATTTTTCAGAAATTTCAGCATTTAAAGGTATTTTAAAATCTTTGTCTAAGCTAAACAACTTATTATATTCTAATGAATCATCTATATCAATTTCTATTTCATCTAATTGAATTTTTTCTAATTTAATTGGGTACGGACTTCTATTTATAATATCAAACTTTATCTTTATTTCATCTCCTTGAGAAGCTAATTCGACATTAGATAAAGCTTCAAAAAACAATCCTGATGTAGCTTTAATTAAATTTTTAACTTCATTTTTCTTTATAGCACGCCAATCTCTATCAAAAACTCTATTTAATTCTCTATGAGCAAGAGTTAAATAATCTATTATCTTATATGGATGATTTATATCAAAAGAATCTTTTGCTTGATTTACATATAATTTTAATGCATCATTTGGCTTTACTCTATCCCATGAAGTATCAATCCCATCCATAATATCTTTTTCTGGTTTTTTACCTTGTGTATAGTCAATTATTTCAATTTCACTTCCTCTCCTCCTCAAAGAACCAAAAGCTTGACTTTTATGCATAGAACGACTCTCTGATGCAACTTCATTATAAGACTTACCAATTTTATTATTATATACTCCAACATCTATCTTTAACATTTTTTCAATATCCTCCTCATTAAGATTAAAATATCTAATAGATGTATTCCATAAAAGTCTTTGAGCTTTCCAAACTTTTACATGATCTAATTGTTCTGGAAATGCATCTGGATCTCCTGAAAGGTTAAATGCTTTATTAGCTAAGATTGTAGATGCAGTATGATGTCCATGAGTTATATATGGAGTTTGATTAAATCTTGTAATAATTATATCAGGTCTAAATTTTCTAATTATCCATACAAAATCAGATAATATTTTTTCCTCATTCCAAAAATTGAGTGTCTCAACTGGTTCTTTTGAATAACCAAAATCAAGAGCAGAAGAAAAGAACTGTTTACCACCATCAATTTTCCTAGCTTCTAAAAGTTCCTGGGTTCTTATTAAACCTAAATTATCTTTCAAGTGTGTGCCTAAAAAGTTTTGACCTCCACCTCCTCTTGTTGCAGATAAATAAGCAGTCTCATATTTTTTTTCATTTGCTAGATAAGCAATTAATCTTGTATTTTCATCGTCAGGATGAGCAGCTATATATAAGACTTTACCAAATACATCTAACTTTTCTAACATTGAGGAAATATTCGATGAAGAATAGAAATTGTTTGTTTGAGAATAAATCTGATTAGAAAAAAATATAAAAATCAGAGAAATTAAGAGTTTTTTAGTAGTCATACTAGTTTTAAATATTTTAAATAAAGTTATGAATTTTAATTGTTTAAATACTTATTAAACCAGAACAAGATATGATCAATCTTAGTGATGAGTTGACTTGGTCTGTTTGATATATTATGAGATGCTCCAGGAATTTCAACATATACTGTTTCTACTTTTCTTAATTTTAAAGCATGATATAATTGTTTCGCCTCTGATGGAGGTGTTCTAAGATCATCTAAACCAACCATTACCATTGTAGGTGTTTCAACATTACCTACTAATGATATAGGTGAAAAACTCCAGTAATGGTTAAAGTTTTCCCAAGGCTGCCCTTCATATCTCGAATGAGCATACCCAAAATAATTATCAGCAACTAAAGTTTTTGAAATCCAGTTCATTACTGGTTTAATTACTGCTGAAGCTTTAAATCTATTATTTTTTCCTATAATCCATGCGGTCATTATACCACCAGCACTTCCTCCAGTTACAAATAAATTATCTTCATCTATATAACCCAAATCAATCATTTTATCTACTCCATCCATAACATCATTATAATCATCACCAGGATAATTTCTATATAATAAATTACCAAATTCTTCACCATAGCTTGTACTTCCTCTTGGGTTTGGATAAAAAACTACATATCCAGCTGAGCTATATAAAAGAATTTCAGGAGAAAATCTCGCACCATAATTACTTATAGGACCACCATGATTTTCTACGATCAATGGATATTTTTTATTTGAATCAAATTTAGGAGGTTTTGCTATCCAGCCCTGGATATCCCTTCCATCAACAGAAGATTTATACCATACCTCTTCTACTTTACCTAAGTCTTTTTTATTCAAAAGATCAAAATTTAAATTAGTTAACCTATTTGTAGATTTACCATCATTTATAGCAATATCTGATGGATGATAAGGAGATGTTAAAGTAAATACTATTTTATTGTTATTAGATATAGAATAAGATCCTCCACCATATGGTCTGCCAATTGTTGTACCACCAACATTATCAACTAGATTTTTTATCTTTCCATATAATGACGTTAATGCTACCTTAGTATTTCCTTCATCATCGTACATAAAAAATAAATTTTTACCATCCTTAGACCATTTTAAAGAAGCGATACTTCTATCTAAATTAGTTTTAATTTCTCTCTTATTCCCTCCATTAATATCCATGAGATATAAATTGGTAGTCTGATATGTTTGAATTTTATCATCATATCCAAGGTATGCAATTAAATTTCCGTCTGGAGATATAACAGCTCCATAATCAGGACCTTTTCTATCAGTAAGCTGTTTTAAACCACTACCATCCAGATTAATACTATATAATTCTGAATTTCTAAAATCATATTCCCAATCTTCCTTATAATTAGACGAAAATATAAATCCATTTGAATTACCATTCCACTCAAATGATCTATGATTATATTTTTCAGATGTAACTTTATTAGGTGACCCACCTTCACTAGAAATATAAAATAAATGAGTAAAACCTTCTCTCATATATCCAGAACCATCAGCTTCATGTTTTAATCTTTCAGTTATTCTTGGTTTTTCAGCCCATTTTGCATTTTTTGGTTTTCTAGGAGGAGAAACTAATTGTAGAGTTTTTTCTGGAACAAACATTGAAAAACCCAAATATTTTCCATTTCTAGACCACTTAATAGATCTGGGAGAACCACTAAGTTGAGAAATTGAGGAATACTGTTTAGAATCAACCCAATAAATAAAAATTTCTGAACCATTATCATCATCCGAACTAGATATAAAAGATATTTTTTTACTATCAGGACTCCATCTTGGATTACTTTCATTTCTAGTAGAAGAAGTTAATTTTTGATGATTTGATCCATCAGCATTTAAAATCCAAATACTAGAAGATCTACCATCTTTCATAATATCCATTTCAGTCCTTACATATAATATATAATTTCCATCTGGAGAAATTTGAGGATCTCTAGCATATTGTAATTCAAAAACATCTAGGTTTTTAAATCTATCTTGAGATTGAACTGAATTGAATGAAAATAAAATGAATAAAAATGAAAATAATATTTTCATATTATCTAATAAAACCATCTACGGATTCTCTATACTCAATTATAAATCCATTTTCTTCAGTAAATTTTTTAAATTCATCGGTAGCTGGACCTGTGACTATGAATTTTTCAAGAGTAAATAAATTGAAAAATCGATCAAAAAATGGACCAGACATAAAATTCTGTCCATGTATAATTCCTGACTTACTGTCTATATATTTTTCATAAAGAGTAACAGATTTTCTATCCTCAGAAACATAATATGCATACTCTAAACAAAAATCCTCAGTATTGAGAACCTTATCAGTTATTTCTTGAATAAAAGCATCTAAATCTTCATTTGTATCTTCATTTACTTTTAGATCAATAATGAAAGTAATATTATCTAAGTCAGAATTTCTGTTAAAAGAATTTTTATCTCCAATACTATCGCAGGACGTAAATAAAAAAATATAAGTTATTAATAAAATTTTTCTCATAGTTCTTAATTAAGCTTTACCCTAGCTAGATAGTCAAAAGCAGTTATATATAAATATTCTTCATTATTACCAAATGCACAATTTAAAGCATTACTTGTTGTTCCAATTGTTGCTAAATGTTTACCTTCTGGAGTTAGAATTAAAACTCCTCCAGGACCAGTTGAAAATATATTTCCTGAAGAATGTACTTTTAATCCATCAAACCACCCTTCTGAAGATTTAATTAATTCTGTCCCATCAAAAAATATGTCTCTATTTTCTAAACCATTTTCTGTGATATCAAATTTTGTAATTATAGGATACTCCACATCTGAGCTATTAACATATAAAGTTTTATTATCATTTGATATAGCTATACCATTCGGCAATAAAATATCCTCAACTAGAAGAACCACTTCTCCACTTTTTGTTAACTTATAAACACCATTGACAGGTTGTTCTTTTAATTCACTTGTTAATAATTTTTCAAGACCAAAACCATACGGAGGATCTGTAAAATACAAATCGCCATTATCAGCATATACTAAATCATTTGGACTATTAAATAATTTATCATTATATCTACCAGCTAAAGTTTCAAATTCAGGTGTTTCATTATCCCAATCAATAAGTTTTGCTACCCTTCTATCGCCATGTTGAGCTAGTATTAAATCTCCATTTGAATTTAGAACCATTCCATTTGATCCAACTAAACCATCTGGTTCAGCAGGTACAATACCAGTATATCCACTTGGATCTAAATAAACTGATAATCCATCATTTTCATTCCACTTAAAAACTTTATTTGATGCAACTTGTGTAAAAAGTAGAGAATTTAGACTTTCAATCCATAAAGGACCCTCTGATAAAAAAAGAGAATCAGCTAGTAATTCAATTCTTGAATCTTCATTGACAAATATTTTTGCAGACTCATCAAATATTTGAACATTACCTCTAGTTAACCTTGTGTAATTTTCCTGATTTGTATTATTAACACACGATAAAATACTTAGTAGGAAAAAAGATAAAATATATTTTTTCATTATGATTTAAAATTTAATTATTCAATAAATATAAATAAATACAATATTATAGATAAGTCTACTGAGTTGTTATTTACTTTGGAGTTCTTCTAAATATTCTTTTAATAATCTAAAAAGCTGTTTTCTTTCAACATCTAGTTCAAAGATTCTTCTTGAATAATTTCCAGCTCTATTTCTAAGATTTATTGTGTTTGTATAAAAATCAATACTTGTATAATGTTCTTTTGCTTCTTTACTCTCAAAATAATTATCGAATTTTTTTATCGTATTATTTTTAAAGCTATTCTCAGATCCAACTACTCCCAAACGAACATCAGATTGAACATTATATCTAAAATTCTCATAAGAAAAAAGTGTAAGAAAAGGATGATAATAATTATAATATCTTATTGCAATATCATCTACTATTTTATTATGATCATTAATTCTCTTAGCAATAGCTTCATAATATTTATTCATCGAACTATGTATTTGTTGTGGAAATAAATTAATTCTTCCATTTGAAATCAAAGATTTATAAGTTGCATCAGTCATGAAGAAAGTTTGATAAGTCCACAAATACCCAATATCAATTATCTTATTGTAATAATTTTTATAATTCAATTTACTATTGAAATTATCCTCAATTAGAACTATGAGTTTTTCTGTTTTTATCTTACCTGAATCTAATGAAATATTAACTCTATCAATTACTAAAGAATCATTCTCTAAATCATCAATTATTGACTCAATATCTTTTATGTGTTGAATTTCCTCTAATCTATTTCTATTCCATTCATCAATCCAAAATGTAACGGATATACCAACAACAATAACAATAAACTCTAATGAATACTTAACTAATAATTTATTCTTGAAGTCAATCATTAAGATAAAATGCTTGTTTAAATCTTTTCTTGATAGAAAAATCAAACTCAATCGCTCTTGACATAAATAAACCGTAAGTTTTATTTAAAGGATCAATCCAAAAGTGTGTATTATGATATCCTGACCATCCATATGTACCTTTTCCGGATCCAGATCCATCAACTTCAGGATTCTCATTAACAACAAATGTGAAACCTATATAGTTACCTGCATAATCTGGAAAAACATATGGTTCATTCGGATCAGGGTATCCATTTGTATACTTATCAGTCATTATTTGAATACTTTCTTCAGAGATTATTCTTTCATTATTATATATTCCACCATTAACTAACATTTCACAAAATTTTGAAAAATCACTCATTGTAGACACTAGACCCTCACCTCCAAAATGAGCTTTATTTTTTTCATCATAAGAATAACCATCTAACGCAGCAGTATAACCATCTAAATTATAGTCAGTTTGATTAAAAGGAGTTCTTGGTTTAATATTAACTCTTAATGGCTGAAATCTTAATCTATCATCCTCTGTCAAATGAAACTTTGTATCATTCATTCCTAGTTTATCAAAAATGTTTTCTTTAAGAAAACCATAAAAACTTTTTCCAGAAATTACTTCAATTAACCTTCCAAGAATTGCTTGATTTAAGCCATAAGTATACATTGTACCAGGTTCAAAATCTAAGGGCTGTTTAGCAACCGCTTTTGAAAAATCATCAAGATTATCAAATCGTGATGTATTTATATAATCAGGAACCAAATCAGTATGTAAATTAAATAACCAATTTGAGCCGTTTCTTGCATAATAAGTATATCCAGAACGATGTGTTAACAAATCAATTACTTTAATTTTATTCTTACATGGATATATTCCATCAGATCCCTTACAATTTACATTTGAATATTCAGGTAAATATTTTGATAGGTCATCATCTAATTGATACATTTTTTTTTCTAACAGAATCATCATTGCAACAGTTGTCACTGTCTTAGTCATAGAATGAATTGCAAAAATTGTATTTTCATCTATGTCAGCATCTCCAACAGCTCCTGAATTTACAATTTCGTTGTAAACTATTTCTCCATCTTGATAAACCAAAGCTACATTAGAACCAGTCAATCCATTATCTATTAGATCTTGTTGAAATATTTTTATTGGGTTTTCTTTCTGAATGTTTGTAGTACAACTTACAACAATGAAAGAAAAAAGAAGAATTATTTTTTTCATATCTCTTAATTTTTTTTTTATTTAAATTAAATAAATTAATTTTTATTTCAATATAAACTTATCACTATGAATACTAAAAGTATATTTTTTCTATTGTGTATAACTCTATTTTCTTCTAACATATTTTCTCAAAAAAATTGGACCCCAAAGGAAAGCATGAAAATCAAGTCAATTAGTCAAACTGATATCAGTCATGATGGAAAATATGCAGCATATGTTGTCAGAGAGGCAATAATGGAAGAAAAAAAATCAGAATATTTAAATCAAATTTGGGTAACTAATCTAGTTACCAAGCAAAATTATCAATACACATATAATTTAAAATCCAGTATGTCTCCAAAATTTTCACCTGATGGGAAAAAGATAGCATTTTTATCATCAAGATCAGGAAAAAATCAAGTTTGGATCATGAATACTCATGGAGGTGAAGCAAGAAAACTTACAAATGAAAAAAAAGGAGTAAGATCAATTAAATGGTCACCTGATGGTAAAAAAATATCTTTTTTAAAAAATGATGATGATACAGAAGAGGAAAAAAAATCAAAAGAAAATAAAACTGATGTAATATTAGTTGACAAGAATTTTAAATATTCTCACATTTATACATATAATCTTGATGAAGATTCCGTCTTCCAAATAACTAATGGAGATTTTTCAGTAAATAATTTTGATTACTCACCTGATGGTAAAAAAATTATATTCTCTCATCAAGAAGACACAAATATTAATACTGGATTTATAAATACTGATATTTCTATTATTGAATCAAATGGGAAAAACATAAAGTTTTTAATTCAAAGACCAGGATTAGATTCGAACCCGATTTTTTCTGGCGATGGAAATAAGTTTGCATTTATTTCATCAGGAGGGAAACAAGAGTCTATCGGATTAAGAGATGTTTATATTTATAATTTAAAAAGTGATGAAATAAAGAAGCTAAGCAATACACCTAATAGAGATTCTAATATTATTTCTTGGACTTCAGATGACAAAAATCTAATTATTAGTGAATCTATAAATACTACATCTCAAATATTATTATTGCCAGCTAATGGTGAACAATTTATCTCATGGTCAAGTAAAAAATATAAAGAAGGTGTAATTACATCAATTGTTAAAAGTAAAAAATCAGATAAAATTATTCTTTGCTATGAGAAGCTTGATTCTCCCGTTGAATTATATATAACAAATTCAAATTATCCATCATTCACTAAATTAACTGATATTAATGATTTTGATTTTCCTAAACTTTCTAAGACTGAAATAATTACATGGAATTCATCTGATGGTATGCAGATTGAAGGAATATTGACATATCCTAAAAATTATAAAAAAGGAATGAGATACCCAGTGATTCTCCAAATTCATGGTGGTCCAGCAGGAGTATTTTCTCAAAGATTCAATGGTAGGCCTGGAATATATATGACTGAGTATTTTTCTGAAAAGGGATACGTAACAATTAAGCCTAATCCAAGAGGCAGTACAGGTTATGGAAAAGATTTTAGATATGCTAATTACAAAGATTGGGGATATGGAGATTATGAAGATGTTGTTTCAGGGGTTGATAAAGTAATAGAGATGGGGATTGGCGATCCAAATAATCAATTTGTAATGGGATGGAGTTATGGTGGATATTTAACAAGTTTTATTGTTACAAAAACTAATAGATTTAAAGCAGCTAGTATGGGTGCTGGTTTACCGAATTTAATTAGTATGGTAACTACCACTGATATACAAGATTATTTAGTTGCTCATATGGGATCGGAGTTTTGGAATGATTATGAAACTTATGAAAAACATTCAGCTATCTACCAAATAAAAAATACAACTACTCCTACTCAAATTATTCATGGAGCAAATGATTTAAGAGTACCATTCACACAAGGTCAAGAATTTTATAGAGCTCTTGATAGATTAGGAGTTGATACAGAAATGGTTGTATACCCACGAACTCCACATGGTCCCAGAGAACCAAAATTTTTAATGGATGTTTCTGATAGAATATTAACCTGGTTTGAAAAGTATAAATGATAAATTATGAAAAAAATTATAATTCTATTTTTTTTAGTATCTAGTTTAAGTTGCACATCTTCAAAAGATAAATTCATAAAATCACCTTTTTCTAATCTCGACACTTTATCAACTAACGATTGGTGGAATAGAGATAATAACCCAATTATAAATTTAAAAGTTGAAAGAGATCAGGTTATAGCTTTTGGAATATATACTGTTTCAAAAAATGTATTGAAACTTACAGCACAACTTTTTCCTCTATATCCAGATGAAAGTAGAGAAGTGATATTAGAAATTTTCAAAAGTAATAATTGGATTGAAATAGGAAGAAAAGATATAAATGAAATAGGTTGGGCAACAACATTTAAAGCTGAAAATTGGGATGATTCTAAAGATGTTAGGTATAGAATTTTACATGGAAAAAATGCTAAATACGAGGGCTTAATAAGAAAAAATCCATTAGATAAAGAAATTATAACTATGGCTGCTTTTTCGTGTAATAGCAATAAAGATAGAGGTGATAGAGATAACTATATTAAAAATATAGACCATTTAGATCCTGACATTTTATTTTTTGCGGGTGATCAATCATATGATCATAAAGAACATACTGCTGCATGGTTAAAATTTGGAATGCAATTCAGAGAAATCTTTAGAGATAGACCATGTATCACGATACCAGATGACCATGATATCGGTCAGGGAAATTTATGGGGGGAAAATGGTAAAATAGCATCATCTCCTGCAGGAAACGACGGCGGTTATTTTTATGATAAAGATTATGTAAAGATGGTAGAAAGAGCTCAAACCAATCACTTACCAGATCCATATAATAACACTCCTATAGATCAAGGAATAGGTGTATATTATACTAATCTACAGCTTGGAGGTATTGATTTTGCAATTATAGAAGATAGAAAATTTAAATCTGGACCAAACGGAAAAATCCCACAACAAGGTCCAAGGCCAGACCATATCAGAAATCCAGATTATGATCCAAGTTCAATTGATCTAGATAATCTTGTTTTATTGGGAGATAGACAACTAAAATTTCTTGAGGAATGGGGAAAAAATGAAAACTTTATGATGAAAGCAGTTTTATCTCAAACTGGATTTTGTGGAGGTGCTCATTTACATGGAAAAAAGGAAAACAGACTTCATGCAGATTTAGATTCTAATGGATGGCCTCAAAAAGGGAGAAATAAAGCATTGAAATTAATAAAAGAAGCAAATGCGGTTCATATTGCTGGAGACCAGCACCTTCCAACAGTTATTCATCATGGAATAAAAGAATATGAAGATGGACCTTGGGCATTTGTAGTTCCAGCAATAATCAATAATTATTACAGTAGATGGTGGTGGCCTGAAGATGAAAAAAAAGGCTTAAATGGTAATAATAAATTACCATGGACAGGTAGGTATAAAGATGGATTTGATAATAAAATTACAATGCATGCATATGCAAACCCTGATAGTAATTCAAATGGTGCAGGGTATGGAATTATTAAATTTAATAAAACAGAAAATAGTGTGACTTTTGAATGTTGGCCTCGATTTGTAGATGTTAGTTTAGAAAATTCTAAGCAGTTTGATGGTTGGCCTGTTACTGTTTTTCTTGATTAGAGTTATACCATCTATCTGGATTCAGATTATCATATTCTTTTCCCATTCTTAAATCCATAAATACTGGATCTATCATATCCTTCTCCCACTCTTTAAATTTAGATTTAAGCCTATTATAAATATTTTTTGAGGTAGAAATAATATTATTCTCCTCACTAATGTCATTTAATAAATCAAAAATAAATTCTTCTTCTTTTACTCTAATATATTTATATCTCTCATCTCTTATAACATCAATATCTTTATCAGGATTCTGCCAAAATAAATACTCATGAGGCAGTCCTGATTTTTCACCATTTATATATGGTAGTAGATCTACACCATCTATCTCATTTTTAATATACTTTTCTGCAGATGCTGCTGCTGCTGCAGTAGCAAAAATGTCTAATGCGATAATTGGTTTATCATATTTTATACCTGCTTTGATTTTATTTGGCCATTGCATTGTGAAAGGGACTCTGATACCTCCTTCAAAAAAATCTCCCTTAATACCTCTTAAAATACCATTATCTGAGAAATTATACCACTCTACCCCTCCATTATCTGAAAAGAAAATCACCATAGTATTATCTGATATATTTTTCTCTTCTAGTTTATCTAAAATTAAACCAATTCCATCATCCATAGACGATACCATAGCAGCGTAAGTTCTTCTTTTTTCAATATCTATATGTTTATTCCTATCTAAATCTTTTTTAGTAGCCTGCAAGGGTGTATGTGGAGCATTATATGATAGATATAAGAAAAAAGGATTATCTGAATTATTTTCAATGAATTTTACTGCATTATCAGATAATTCCTCAGTTAAATATTTTTTAGTATTAATTCTTTTACCGTTATCATAAATTTTAGTGATATAACCATCCATCTGTCTTACTGCTTCGGTCAAATCATTGATAGTTAAATCTTCAGGAAAGTATCTATGACCCCCTATTAAAAATCCATAAAATTCGTCAAAACCTCTACTCTCAGGAACTAAAGATTCATGAGCTCCTAAATGCCATTTACCTATAGCCTTAGTTCTATAATTTACTTTATTAAGAACATCAGGAATAGTCTGTTCTGATAAAGGGAGTCCCATCAAGGAATCCTTAGGAGCAAGTAATATATTTCTAGAATACCCAAATCTATTTTGATATCTTCCAGTAATTAAACCTGCTCTACTGGGAGAACATACTGCAAAGGATACGTACCCTTGTGGAAAAACAACACCATTTTCAGCAATTCTATCAATATTGGGAGTAAAAATTTCTTCACTGCCATGGAATCCAACATCAGCATAACCCTGATCATCACTAATTATAACTATTATATTAGGAGGATCATCATTGGTACAAGAAAAGAAAGAAGAAATAATAAATAAAGAGAGAATAAATTTATTTTTCATTTTTAGAACAAGAATTTAATACAACAAAAAAGAATATGAATAATATGTTTTTAATCATAATAAAATAGAAACATCTAGTTTATTTTAACATCAGTATCTTCAGGTTTTATATTTTTATTTTTAACAAATTTCTCTAGCCATGAATCCATCTCATACAAGGTATGTAAAATTGATTCTTTAGCTCTATAACCATGACTTTCTTTTGGAAGCATTACTAATTTTGATGTTCCACCATGACCTTTAATTGCATTGTAAAATCTAACACTTTGTATTGGAAACGTGCCCGAATTATTATCTTCTTCCCCATGAATTAATAATATTGGCTCATTTACTTTATCTGCATGCATAAATGGTGACATGTAATTGTATAATTCCGGTGCCTCCCAATATGTTCTTTCCTCTCTTTGAAAACCAAATGGAGTCAAAGTCCTATTATAAGCACCACTTCTAGCTATTCCAGCAGCAAATAAATCAGAATGTGCCAATAAATTTGCAGTCATAAAAGCACCATAAGAATGACCTCCTACGCCAACTCTGTATCTATCTCCAATTCCCATATCTACAATTTTATTAATAGCTGCCTCAGCATTCATCACTAATTGTTTCCTGAAGGAATCATTTGGCTGATCTCCATCAAAACCAACAATTGGCATTTCAGTACTAGCCATAACTGCATAACCTCTTAATGCCCAAAAAATTGGAGAGCCATAACTAATTCTTGTAAATCTATATGGTGAATTCCTAACTTGACTTGCTACCTTTTTAGATGTGTATTCTCTTGGATAAGCCCAAATTAAAACAGGTAATCTGCCTTCATTTTCAGGATTATATGATTTTAAAGTGTAAACTATTGAACTTAAATCAATTCCATCTTCCCTTTTATAATTTATTACCTCTTTTTTAAGATCTTCTAATTTTTTATAGGGATTTGTAAAGTTAGTAATTTGATTTAAAGTGTTTGATTGAATATTTCTTAAAAAATAATTAGGATTTTCATTGATAGATTCTCTTGATGTTATAATTATTTTTACATTCTGATCATATAATTTAATTGGTCTCTCATAATAAGGAGCTTCAGATCTGAACAATATTTTTCTATCGAGACTCTTAGTATTAAATGAGCTTAAAAATGGTCTGTAACCTTCAGGAGATCCACCTTGTCCTATCATTAAAATTGAATGTTTTCTAATCTGAAAGATATTTCTACCAAAATTATTTTTAGTTAAAATTGGAGAACCAGGATCGGAATATATATCATCATACTTCCTGTCAAATAAAACTTTTTCTAAAGTCCTAGATCTTGTATTAATAAGTGATGTAATTTCACTTCTGTTTTTCCAAAATCTCTCTGAGACTAAAGCATGACCTGTATCTGACCACCTTATATTTCTAAATCTAAGTTTAGTCTTGTGTAACTCCTTTTTCTCACCTTTAAATGGATTTGATAAAGTATAAATGATATCTCTATATGTAACATTATTTTTTGGATCTCCTTCATCATTTGCCTCAACCCAGTAAAGTTCACTTCCTATATCATTTCTCCATGATACTGATCTAATACCTTTTCTTGTTGCATCAAAACCTTTAGGTCTAACCTCATCCAGAGGGATATCAGCTATTAAAGTTGATGAGCCACTCTCTAAATTAATCACATCTACAGAATATGGGAATCTATAATATGGAACTAAATATGAAAAAGGTTTATTAATTATTTTAGTCATTAAAAAGTTATTATCAGGAGATAGATCGTATTCCTTAATCATTCCCTTTTTAATCAAAGACACGTCTTTTAGATCTAAAGAAATCTTAACTAGGGAGACACATGAATAATGTTCAAACAAAATCTCTTCATTTTTATTTTTTATTAAATCTTGATATGTCCTCGAGGGTGCATTTTGATTATCAGTCTCTTGTATAATTGGTCCCGAAGGTATTTTACTTATAATAGGTTTTTCTTCAATACACCTTAAGCTAATAAGAATATCATTACTTGAATTAAACCATTGGAATGGTTTTACATTTATATCATTTATCAGCACATCAGATAAACGTGAAGATTTTCTTGAATCAATATCTAAAACCCAAAGCTCTACCCCATCATCTGTAGTATTAGTATACGCTATTTTTTTCTCATCAGGAGACCAAGTAAAATATGAGAATCTTCCATTTTCGGGATAATCTACATCAATTTCATTTGCGGTTTTTATATCAATAAGTGAAAAGGATTTGTAATATGTCATTCTAGATGAGGTATATCTAACAGGATCGAGTCTAGTTCCTGCTATTCTTAACTCATCTTTTGCTAAGTCAGAAATAGACTGATAACCATCTCTTTTGATTATTAGCCCTAATGTTCCTTTATTATTTAAATTTAGAGTTGGTTGAGGATCAGCCTCAACTAGATTCTTTATAACTTCAGGTGGAATTTTATATTCTTGAGAAAATAAAAAATTACTAATAGTAATAAATAATAAAAATAACTTTTTCATAGTTTAATTTGGATAATAGATTTCTCTACTATGTAAATTTGATTTAATCTTTTCTTTTGAGTAAAATAAATTAAAATATTTATCATTTGCCCAGTCTTCATATAAATTCCTGTAGAAGGGACTTAATGGGTTTCCAGATTGTCCAGGCGAATTTGTTGCTAAAGAATTATCCCAATCTTTTGTGTCGATAATAACCCTAAAACTAGCTCCAGAAGATTGACTTAGATTTGAACTTGTTGAGTTTGGAGTATAACCATTACCCCCTCTAGGATATGATTTAAAACTTAATAAATTATAAATTGAATCATTAACAATATCCTCTAAAGGATGTTTAATTTTAATATGTTTATATTCATCCTGACCATAAGTCCAATTTTCAAAATTGTTTCCAAATTTAGTTTTAAGCTTATTTATTGATGCAATAAAAGACTCTATCAAAAATGATTTTTTCTGATTTACTTCCATTTTTGAAATTTGATCAATAATAGTGTAGAGTTGTACACTTAATAATTCATTAACTTCTTCTGGAACAAACTCTTCATGAAACGATTTTATAATTGTTCTCTCCCAACTCACATATATCATTGCTTCGACTGAGTTTTTTAATAATTTATTATCCCAATTATTTAATAAATCAATGTATCTACCATACTGAGATAAAAATTTATTTTCTTTGTCTTTAACATCATTTAGAAGGTCGATAAGATATACAGATGGATATGAAAAATAATCTACTTGTAAGTCAATCATATCCTGCATTGATAATTTATTCTTAGATGAAAGTATGTCATCAACTCTATCACCTCTGAAAGGATCAGACCAAGAAAATCCAATAGCATTCCATTTATCATATGAAATTGGTGTAACATTTTGATTTGCTGTTGCAAAAAAATCTTCCTTAGGATTGAAAATATTTGGTTTTTCTATAATAGGCAGATAATCCTCCCATTCATATCTACCATCTCCCATTACTGGAACAAGACCACTATGTGTATTTCTAATAGGTGCAATTCCCACAGCTTGCCAACCGATATTTCCTTCTTTGTCAGCCCATATCATATTTTCGCCTGGAATATTACTATAATTACATGCATCTCTAAATTCCTCCCAAGACTTTGATTGATTCATTCTTAGAGAGGCGAGGTATGGAGACCCGCCAGGTTCTAACCATCCACATCTTACAGCGTATCCTTTTTTTCTTTCTTTATCAATAAATGTTACAGGTCCATGGACTGAATAATAAAGATCTACTTCAAAATTTTCTCTTCCTTTAATAGGAATAGATTCTTTAATTATTTTAAAATCGTACCATCTTCCTTTATGCCAATACTGATTAAAGTTTTTTGGATTAATATCATAAACATATAAATCCTCAGCATCAGTTCGAAAAACAGTAAGTCCCCAAGCTCCATATCCATTGTGACCGATTGAAATACCAGGAATTTCAGGTTCTCCACCTCCTATCACATCCCATCCTGGAGCAACAAGGTGGGTAATGTATCTTAATGATGGAGCTACAATAGTTCTATGTGGATCATTTGCTAATATTGGATATCCACTAATTGTTTTATTTCCTGAAATTGTCCAATTATTACTTCCTATGCTAAATTTATCTTCTAAATATTTTTCATTTTCTATAAATGAAATTTTTGGTTCATTCTCTTTTAAATACTTCTTAACTAAATATTCTTTTTTAAATTCTATGGGCTTTCTAAATGCTTTATATAATTTCAAGATATCATTATCTAGATCTTGTTCAGTTATATTCTCATCAAGTTTTAACTCAGGGTCTTTTGGGTGAAACCATTGCAAATTCTTTACCTTTTCTTCTCCAATTTTTGATACTGCCCTACCTATATTTAATTCTTGTTCAATATTTCCTAACAACCCTTGATGCCTTGAAATTACATCTGCAGGAGTCCATAACTCAGGCTTTATATTTAATAATTTAAATTCTATAGGTAAGGATTTCGGATTATTTATTACCTCTCTAATGTAGGCATTGACACCTTCTGTGTATGACGTAATAATTTCATAACCATCATCATGATAATGATTTAATTCTTCTTTAAGATCACCTCTAAACATAAATAATCTTGTTCCAATATCTCTTTCAAGCTCTTCTTCTCCAAATATTTCAGAAACTGTTCCAGTTGCTTGCCTTCTCCATATTTCAAATTGAAAAAGCCTGTCCTTAGCAGCAAGATATCCTTGCATAAAAAATAAATCTCTTTGATTATTAGCATATATATGGTTAATTCCGTTATTATCTCTTAATACCTCAACTTTATCCAGTAAATCAAGAGATTTTTTTGATGAACAACTTAAGGTTATCACTAATAAAAAAAATAATTTTTTCATAAAATAAATTTATAGGATTTCGATTATTTTATCTTCAATATCATTGATAAGAACTGATTCTTCTTTTTTTTTATCAAATAAGCTTTTACCTACTGGGGATGATAAAGAGATTATAAAAATATTTTTACCTTCAATAATAAATTTTCCCAATCCAACACTAATTAAATAGTATGATGATTTTGTTTTCACTAAAGCTCCGTATGCAACTTTTTTATACTTCTTATATGAGTCTATCAAATTAATTTTATTTAGATTAATTTTTAAATTTTGTAAGTTAGAATTTAATTTATCATACTCTATTTGCATTGAAGATCTTGAAGTCTCGTATTTATCTCCCGCACTGCTTTTAGTCTGATTGTTTTTTTCATAATTAATTTGTTTCAACTCCTTTTCAAGAATTTTTATCTTTTCATTTAATGAATTTGATATAATTTCCATTACTTTTTTTTTGAACATTAAAATCAATTAACAGATTCAACAACTTTTCTCACAAACTCTCCAACCTTAGATGAATCAAGCCATCTAGCTACAATAACTAAATCATTATCTGGAATTACTATGACGTAATTTCCGCCAAATCCAGATCCATAGTATATGTTTTCTGGTAATCCATCCCATTTACGATTTCCACGGTTAAGCCACCACATGTACCCATAAGAAGGATTATTTTTAGATGGAACTCTTATTTTTTCAATCCATTCAGATGATAAAAGTCTTTCACCACCCCATACCCCATCTCGTAAAAAAAGTAATCCAAACCTGGCGTGGTCCTCAGAATTAATAAATATACCACCACCAAAGTGACCACCACCACTTACTGACTGTACATTTATGCCATCTACTATTACCATTGAGTTATCATAACCGAACCATCTCCAAGTAGGAGAAGCATCAATTGGATCCATAATATTTTCTTTTAAGACAACTGGTAAAGGTTTTCTAAATACATTAAGAAGTGAGTAAGAGAGTAAGTTTACTCTAACATCATTGTACTTGTATGCCTTACCTGGAGATAAAATTTTCTGCTTCTTAATTTCCTCAAGAGAAAGTCCTCTTGGTGGTCTATCTGCCCAATCGTATGTACCAAAAAGTTCACCTGACCACTGAGAAGATTGATTTAGAAGATGATGCCATGTTATTTGACTATTATGAGGATCGTCAAACTTTCCGTCCCATATGTAATCTTTTAAATTATCATCTAAAGAAATTAATTTTCTATCGTATGCAATTCCTGCTACTGTAGATAAGTAGCTTTTTGTAACGCTAAAAGTCATATCAACTCTTTTTGTATCTCCCCACTTCCCTATTATATATCCATTCTTAATAATTAGACCGTTTGTTTCTCCCCTTTTTTTTGTTGGTCCTTTGATTCTGTATTCGGGCTCATGACCAAAGGATTTAAGAATAGAAATTCTTAAATCTTTATCTACCGAATTTTCATTTTTCTTAGCAAATTCAATTGCATCTAAAATTTTTTTTGAATCTACACCTTGTGACTCAGGTGATTTCTCCATCCATATTTTACCAGGAAAGTAAGGCTTTTGAGCCTTAATTGAAAAAGAAAGAAGGAATAAAAAAAGAGTATATCTCATAATTTAAATTTAATTTCTAATTTGATTTTTAAAAATAATTATATTGTATTTAATAACACTATGAAAAACATTTTCCTACCTCTATTTATTTTACTTTTTATTTTTTCTTGTAATAAAACTAAAGATTATGATAGCCTAGAGGAAAGAATAGTAGGGTTAATTGACTCTGAAAAGGGTGAATTCGCAGTAGCTTATAAAAATCTCAGTACTGGGGAAACTATACTAATAAATGAAAATGAAGAATTTCATGCAGCAAGTACTATGAAAACACCTGTTATGATTGAAGCATTTAAAAAAAATCATGAAGGATTAATTTCTTTAGATGATTCGATTTTAATTAAAAATGAATTTAAGAGTATAGTAGATGGAAGTATATTTAAGCTTTCCTCATTTGATGATAGTGATAAGAAGAGTTATGAAAAAATAGGAAGCTATTTAACTATCAAAGAATTGATATATGACATGATCACTATAAGCAGCAATTTTGCCACAAATCTTGTTATTGATTACATAGGAACTAAAGAAATAAATAACACTATGAGGAGTTTAGGAGCAAATAATATAAATGTTCTAAGAGGTGTTGAAGATATAAAAGCGTTTAATAATGGTATGAATAATACTACAACAGCTCACGATCTTTTGAAAATTTATGAAAATTTAGCAGAAGGAAATGTTATAAGTTCTGACATCTCAGATGAAATGATAAATATTTTAAAAAATCAAAAATATGATGATATTATCCCAAAGTATCTACCAAAATCTGTTGAGGTTGCTCATAAAGATGGATGGATTAGTGGAGTAAGGCATGACTCCGGTATAATTTTCTTAGAGAATAATAAAAAATATGTACTTGTTTTACTCTCTAAAAAATTAGAAAATGAAATAGAGGGTGCTGATATACTTGCTAAAATTTCATTAGAAATTTATAATAGTCTCCTATAAAACTGATACTGGAATTTTGGTTACTTTAACAATTTTATTTGCTTGGCTATTGTCAGTCCATGAAATAAAGACATCATCATTAAATTCTTCAATTTGAGGGAAGCCTGTTGATCTCTCAGTAGATACCTCATCTATTACCTTTATACTACCAACCTCACCATCAATTCCAATTTTTCTCATTAATAATTTTCCTTTGCCATCAACAGTAGAGAGCCAACTTATCATTACCTCCTTAGAATTTAAAAATTCAACATCTACCCTTCCAATAGGAGAATTTTCAACATCATCAATTAAAATTTTATCACCAAAAGTTCTGCCATTATCTGATGAGAACTTTAGATTTACTTTTGGCCTTCCATTAGAAGCAGAAAACCAGGACACTACTACATTATTTTTATATGAATCCACATTAGGACCATTTACTGGACAACCATTTATTTCCCATCCATCATCATGAATAGGTTGAGGTTCAGTCCAGTTCGAATCAATGTATCTTGAAAAGTATATATCTCTTATTTCATCTTTAGATCTATCTCTATAAACTACCATAGGGATATCATTTGAGATCGTCATAGACGTCTGGCAACAGTCACAAACCATTTCATCAATTAGTGACTGATTAATAATTTTTCCATTACTGTCAAGAGTAGCTGACCTTATTGTCATTGCACCTTTTGCATGACCGTCGTGACCTTTTCCATAGGTGTTCCTTCCATCAAGCCAGCTGACCATAAAACCATCTTTATAGGGTATAGACGACACAAAACCATGCTCAGAAAATGTATTATCATCATGTATTTTTTTCATATCTACCCAACTATCATTTATGTTAAAATGATAATTTACATCGTAGGAGAATGTTTCTTCAGAGCTTTTTTGAAGATGAAATGAAAAAATAGAATTTGAAATATCATTATAGGAGATAGAAGGAAAATCAGCCCAATTAACAAACCAATCCGTTCCTTTTTTAATAATACTTTTTTCTGACCAAGTATTATTTTCCAGTTTACTCAAATAAAGAAAATTTGAGTCAGCAACTTGTTCTGTCCATGAAATATATAAATTATCATTAGTTGAAAGCAGAAAAGATTCAGATGAATTCTTAGGAAAAGTATTTAAAGATAAAATATCTTTTTTATCCGAATTACAGGCGAATACAAACAAAATAAATATTAGAAGAAATTTATCTTTCAAGCAAAATAATTAAAACAGATAACACCAAAAAGGTAATGGCTGGTATTGATTTAGTTAAAGGATCTTTAATCTTTGCATGCATTACAATTGCAAAGAACATCATTATGGCTATTCCAGATGCTGAAAATACAACTACTTCAGGAATCCATAATCCAGCTAGTAATCCAATAGAAAATGCTACTTTTAATGATCCTACAAGATACATTATCCAAGAAGGAAGACCATAAGCAATAAATTCTTCTTTCATATTCATTGCACCACCACCTCTCCATCTTGAAGGTTTATTGAAATTCATAGTCCATACCCTTAACACAGATAGTGCAATTATTATTTGAAAAACTGTAAGTAATTGATCGTTAGTTATTAATTCCATTTCATATAAAACTATTAATATTTTTTTTAATCTTCCATTTTTTATTCACTAATTAAAAAAAAATTAATAAATTATCTTCCCCTTTTTTCAAATTAAACCCATAAAAGAAATGAAAAAAATTATATTATTAACATTAATAACATTTTTCGTCTTTGATGTAAATTCTCAAAGAAGAAG
>TARA_B100001121_G_scaffold48968_1_pt1 | contig 24666 bp, 31 predicted proteins | sample TARA_B100001121 | Tara Oceans TARA_B100001121 (sample SAMEA2622817) | marine metagenome | biome: marine biome (ENVO:00000447); feature: surface water layer (ENVO:00002042); material: "saline water (ENVO:00002010), including plankton (ENVO:xxxxxxxx)" | depth 5 m
TGATGTTGTTTTAACTTCTGCAGGTTCTTCAAAAATTAATGTAATTAAAGTCGTAAGGGGTATTACCAGCCTAGGTCTAAAAGAAGCAAAAGAGCTTGTTGATGGTGCGCCAAAATCAATCAAAGAAAGTGTTGCTAAGGCAGAAGCCGAAGATATGAAAAAACAGCTTGAAGAAGCTGGTGCATCAGTAGAGTTAAAGTAAAAGCTTTAATTCACATTTTTTTCATAATTATAATTTTTAATTCTTTACTAACGGAGGCTTAATTGGCTACCACGTCCAATCCGTACGCAGAGCGTATCACATTTGAAAAAACTAAAGCCGAGGTAGAATTTCCAGATCTACTTGGCGTGCAGATAGATGCCTTTCAATCATTCATTCAAGAGCACGCTCCTGAGGATGAAAGGTTAAATATTGGCCTTGAAGAAGTTTTTAAATCTGTTTTTCCTATTGAAGACTCTCATAAAAACTATGTATTGGAATACAAAAGCTATTTTCTAGGACTGGCTAAATATACCGCTGAAGAGTGCATGGACAGAGGATTGACTTATTCTGTTCCTCTGAAAGTTAGACTAGTTTTGCATATCACCAATGAGGACGACCGCAGTAAATACGATCAATCCATTGAGCAGGAAGTTTATTTTGGTAATATCCCTTATATGACGAATAAAGGAACATTTGTAATTAATGGAGCTGAAAGAGTAATCGTTTCTCAGCTTCAGAGGTCGCCAGGTGTATTTTTTGATCAATCTATTCACCCTAACGGAACAAAGCTGTTTCAAGCTAGGATTATACCATTCAGAGGTTCATGGGTTGACTTTACCACTGACATTAATGACTGCGTTTTTTGTATCATTGACAGAAGAAGAAAATTCCCGGTTACAATGTTACTGCGAGCTTTGGGATATTCAACTAACGCAGATATCTTCAAAGCCTTCAACTGTATTGAAGAAGTAAAAATTAGAAGTAAAAATATCGAATCTTATATTGGGTCAACAGTCGTTGAAGATGTAATTGATGAAAATACCGGTGAAATATTTCTTGAAGGTGGCGTTGAGCTAACAAATGAAAATTTGAGCGAATTAAAAGAGGCAAAAGTAAAATCATTGCAGGTAGTTAACCAGAACAAAGATTTTCACTCTATGATGTTATTAAATACGATGGTTAAGGACCCAAGCAAAAATACAGAAGAAGCCTTAAATATAGTATATCAACTGCTTCGTTCTGGTGAACCGCCGAATCTTGAGACCGCGCAAAGATTTATTGAAAGAATATTTTTTAATCCAAAAAAATATGACCTTGGCGAAGTTGGTAGATATCGTCTAAATCAGCAGTTTGCACTTAAAGTTCCCGTTGAAAGCACAGTTTTAACCATGGATGATATCATACAAGTTATCAACTTCTTGGTAGATATGCGTAAAGGAGAGAGAGGCTCTGACGATATTGACCATCTTGGAAATAGAAGGGTCAAATCAATAGGAGAGCAGCTAACTAACCAATTCTCTGTTGCTCTGAGTAGAATGCTTAGAACTATCTATGAAAGAATGAATTTAAGAGAGCAGGAGTCTATAACTCCTCAGGATTTAATTAATTCGCGCGTTGTAACTACTGTTATTAATACTTTTTTTGGCACGAGCCAGTTATCGCAATTTGGAGATCAAACCAATCCTTTGGCTGAAGTAACCCACAAAAGACGTATTTCATCACTTGGGCCAGGAGGTCTGACTAGAGAGCGAGCGGGTTTTGAGGTTAGGGATGTACACTACACTCATTATGGTAGATTATGCCCTATTGAAACTCCTGAAGGTCCTAATATCGGACTGATTTCATCTCTTGCTTTATTGGCTAAAGTTAATAAGCATGGATTTATTGAGGCTCCCTACAGGCGCGTTGAACAAAAAGACAGCAAGGCTTTTGCTACGCACAAAGTAGAGTATTTATCTGCAGATGATGAAGATAGAGTTATGATCGCTCAATCAAATGAACCGCTCAAAGGAAAAGATTCAGAGCTAACCAATACTAATATTCGTGCTAGAATTAAAGGAGATTTTCCTATTGTTACTCCTGATAAGGTAGAATATATGGATGTTGCTCCCAATCAGATTCTATCTGTTGCAGCTTCATTAATACCTTTCCTTGAGCACGATGATGCAAACAGAGCATTGATGGGTTCAAATATGCAACGACAGAGCGTTCCTCTCATGAATCCTGATGCACCTATTGTTGGAACTGGAATAGAGGGTAAGGTTGCTGTTGATTCCAGATCAGCTGTTGTCTCTCCAGTTTCAGGTCGAGTACACTATGTTGATGCAGAAAAAATTGTTATTAAAACATACGATGTGCCTGAAGATTTGACTTTGATTGAAGGTGAAAACTTAGTTTCGATACCATTGAGAAAATTCAAAAGAACGAATCAAAACACCGCGCAAAATCAAAGACCAATTGTTTCTGAAGGGGATAAGATCAAAGTTGGTGACCCTATTGCTGATGGTACTTCTACTCAAAACGGAGAGCTTGCGCTAGGTAAAAATGTCACTGTTGCTTTCATGCCGTGGAGAGGGTATAACTTTGAAGATGCCATAGTGCTCAGTGAGAGGTTAGTAAAAGATGATCTATTCACCAGTGTTCATGTGAATGAAGTTGAACTTGAAGTCAGAGATACCAAAAGAGGGCAGGAAGAACTCACGCCTGAGATACCTAACGTTGGAGAAGACGCAACTAAGGAATTAAACGAAGATGGAATCGTTAGAGTAGGCGCCAAAGTAAAAGAGGGTGATATTATTATCGGTAAAGTGACTCCTAAGGGTGAAACAGATCCCTCTCCTGAAGAAAAACTGCTTCGAGCAATCTTTGGTGAAAAAGCCGGTGAAGTAAAAGACGCTTCTAAAAGAGCAGATCCAGGCTTGAATGGTGTTGTTATTGGTACTAAGCTTTTCCAAAAAAGAAGTAAAAGTGCAAGAGCAGAAGAAAAGAAAAATATCATCGAATTGCAAAAAACGTCTGCAGTCAACAAAAAAGACCTTAAAGAGTCTAGAGATGTTAAACTTCTTGATTTGCTTAAAAATGAAGTATCAAATGGAATTAGAGATATATCCTCAGGTCGAACGTTAATTAAAAAAGGTACAAAACTTACTTCAAAAAGACTTAATAGTTACAATTTAGAGCGATTTAATCAGGACGAAGCTTGGGTTGAAAATCCTCAAACATGGAAAAAGCTTAAAGCGGTTTGGAGGTCATTCTGGAAGGAATGGAGGATCATTGAAGAGACTCTTGAAAGAGAGGTTTTTAAATTAAGAATCGGCGATGAATTACAGCCTGGTATACTAAAACTTGCCAAGGTCGATATCGCAAACAAACGAAAAATTCAAGTTGGCGATAAGATGGCTGGACGGCACGGAAATAAAGGTATTGTAGCAACAGTGGTTCCTGAAGAGGATATGCCATTTTTGGAAGATGGAACCCCGGTAGATGTTATTCTGAATCCTTTAGGCGTTCCCTCAAGAATGAACCTTGGTCAACTTTATGAAACGATGTTGGGCTGGGCTGGCGATGTTCTTGGTGTTTCATATGCAACCCCTGTTTTTAACGGAGCTACACCAAAAGAAGTTGAAGAAGAGCTTAAGAAAGCAAAATTACCCTTAACTGGAAAAACACAGCTTATCGATGGTAGAACCGGTGAAAAGTTAGATAATCCCGTTACCGTTGGAAATATTTACATGATGAAGTTAAGCCATATGGTTGAGGATAAAATGCACGCAAGATCAACAGGTCCATATTCTCTGGTTACGCAACAACCATTGGGTGGTAAAGCTCAATTTGGCGGACAGCGCTTTGGAGAGATGGAGTGTTGGGCTCTAGAGGCTTATGGAGCTGCTCATACCTTGCAAGAGATCTTGACTGTAAAATCAGATGATGTTGAAGGTAGGTCCAAGGTTTACAATGCAATTGTCAAGGGTGAAGATTTGCCACCATTTGGAGTGCCAGAATCTTTCAACGTTCTCATAAAAGAGCTTCAAGGGCTCGGTTTAGACATAGAATTAGATTAATGGAGATGTATTTTGACTTTTATACAAACAAATAAATTAGACACAAGCAAAGGATTTTCATCCATAACAATAGGTCTTGCTTCGCCTGAAAGTATTCTCCAGAAATCCTACGGAGAGATTATAAAGCCTGAAACAATAAATTACAGATCTTACAAGCCAGAAAAAGATGGATTATTTTGTGAGAAAATTTTTGGTCCAGTTAAGGATTATGAATGCCACTGTGGCAAATACAAAGGAATTAGATACAGAGGCATTATTTGCGATAGATGCGGCGTTGAGGTGACTAGAAAAAAAGTTCGAAGAGACAGGATGGGTCACATTACCCTGGCTGTTCCAGTCGTTCATATTTGGTATCTTAGATCGATACCTTCAAAACTTAGTTACCTTGCAGGTATATCTACCAAGGATTTAGAGAAAATTGTTTATTACGAGCAGTTTTTGGTAATTGAGCCTGGAAAAAGTGGCGCTGAGCAATTCTCAATTATTGAAGAAGATGAATATGTTGAATATGAACGTAATTTTGGTTTTGATGCCGTAACAGAAGAAGACAGAGACAATGATGACTTTTTCTATGCAGCGATGGGTGGTGAAGCGCTTAAGGAAATGCTAGCTAGAATGAACTTAGTAGAACTAAGACGAGAGCTTGAAGATGTAATTAAAAATTCAAAGTCTAAACAAAAAAAAGAAGAAGCACTCAAAAGACTTAAAGTTGTAAAGTCATTTTTAGTCGATATATCTACAGTAAAGAAAATCAATAAGCCAGAATGGATGGTTATTTCTATTCTTCCAGTCATTCCACCTGAATTAAGACCCTTAGTTCCTCTAGATGGCGGTAGGTTTGCTGCCAGCGATTTAAATGATTTATACAGAAGAATAATCATAAGAAATAATCGCCTGAAGCAACTTATGGAGATCAAAGCACCTGATGTTATTTTAAGAAATGAAAAAAGAATGCTCCAGGAGTCTGTAGACGCTCTTTTTGATAACAGTAGGCGTAAAACAGCTATTAGAAGCGGGACACGTAGACCTCTAAAATCAATCTCAGATATGATTCGCGGCAAGACCGGTAGGTTTCGTCAAAATCTTCTTGGTAAAAGAGTTGATTATTCTGGAAGATCTGTTATCGTAGTTGGGCCAGAACTAAATCTTCACGAATGTGGTCTTCCAAAAAATATGGGCCTTGAGTTATTTAAGCCTCATATGATTAGCGAGTTAATGTCCAGAGGATATGCTCAAACTCCTAGAAGCGCTAAACTAATGATTGAAGATAAGGACCCTATAGTTTATAAGGTTCTTGAGTATGTTGTAAAGGATCACCCCGTATTGCTCAATCGCGCACCCACACTTCATCGATTAGGAATACAAGCTTTTCAGCCTGTGCTTGTCGATGGCAAAGCAATTCGAATACATCCATTAGTTTGCTCAGCATTCAATGCAGATTTTGATGGCGACCAAATGGCAGTACATGTACCCCTATCCTTAGCTGCCCAGATGGAAGCCCGTGTTTTAATGCTTTCAAGTCATAACATACTTCATCCAGCCAATGGCAAGCCACTCGCTTTACCATCGCAGGATATGGTGTTAGGTACATATTACCTTACTCGACCTAAAGAAGGGTGTAAAGGAGAGGGTAAAACCTTCGGTTCGTTTAACGAAGTTTTATTGGCTTATGAAAGTAAAGTTGTTGATGTCAATGCTATTATCAATGTGCGATATAAAGATAAATGGTATAAAAATACCTCTGTTGGAAGAGTTATTATTAATTCAATAATTCCTGATGAGATTGGTTACGTCGATGATACTATTGACAAGGGTAGATTAAGTAAGCTTGTTAATGAAATCTATTTACTAGCTGGTAATAAAAAAACTGTAATCTTTTTAGATAAATTAAAAACCTTAGGTTTTAATGCTGCAACACAAGCCGGTTTATCTATTGCCATAAGTGACATTTTGATTCCTGATAATAAGGATGATATTATCGGTAATGCTCAAACCGAGGTGGATGACATTAAAGCAAAATACCAACGCCATGTATTAACTGATGGCGAGAGATATAATAAAGTAATTGATGTCTGGACACATGCAACTAATCAGGTTGCCTCCACAATGATGGATGGAATGAAAACTAATGATCAAGGATTTAACCCGGTTTATATGATGGCAGATTCTGGAGCGAGAGGTTCTCAGGATCAAATAAAACAGCTTGCTGGTATGAGAGGATTGATGGCCAAACCACAAAAGTCAATGACTGGTGGTAAGGGTGAAATCATTGAATCACCCATTACATCAAACTTTAAAGAAGGTTTATCTGTTCAAGAGTATTTTATTTCTACACATGGCGCTAGAAAAGGATTAGCTGATACTGCACTAAAAACTGCTGACGCTGGATATCTTACTAGAAGATTGGTTGATGTTGCGCAGGATGTTGTCATTTCTGAAGTGGACTGTGGAACAATAAATGGTATAGTAGCAGCAGATTTGAAAGAAGGTGAAGATATAATTGAACCTTTATCGGAAAGAATTCTAGGAAGAACTATTCTTGAAGATTTCATCGAGGATGGCAAAGTGTTAATTAAGGCGGGTACTATGATTCGCGATGAAGAGGCGCAGCTTGTTTTTGATAGTAATATTGAGTCTCTTAGGATAAGATCAGTTTTAACATGTGAGTCCTTGCGTGGCGTTTGTGCAAAATGCTATGGATGGAATCCCTCTAATCATAAGCTCGTTGATCTTGGTACATCTGTTGGAATTCAAGCCGCTCAAAGTATTGGTGAGCCTGGTACTCAATTGACGCTAAGGACTTTCCATATTGGTGGTACAGCTACAAGAATTATTGAACAGTCGGAAATGCAAACAAAAAGAGAAGGAACAGTAAAGTACTCTGATAATCTGGAAGTTGCTGATGTTAAGGATTCTGCAGGAATGACAGTTACGCGATGCATGGTTAGGCATGCTAAATTAACGATTACATCCAGCGATGGAAAAATCACAAGCGACTACAATGTTCCATATGGAGCAAACTTAAATGTAGAAGATGGCGCAAAAGTTAAAGCGGGAACCATACTGTTTCAATGGGATCCATATACCGATGTTATACTTGCTAGGCAAACTGGAATCGTTGAATTGAAAGATTTTATTGAAAACGAAACATATCAAGTTGAGGCTGTAGAAGGTGGAAAGAAACAGATGGTTATCGTTGAATCTAAAGACAGAAATTTAAGCCCCCATGTTGAAATAGTTGACAATGATGGCTCAATTTTGGCTGGTGGAACGATTCTTCCGGTTACTGCAAATTTAACAGTTAGGCAAGGTGATAAGGTTAAGAGGGGACAAACCCTGGTTAAAATACCGAGAGCTATTGGTAAAACGCGAGATATTACCGGTGGCTTGCCTCGCGTAACAGAACTGTTTGAATCGCGAAAACCTGCAGATCCAGCAGTAGTTACAGAGATTGATGGTACCGTTTCTTTTGGTGAAACTAAAAGAGGTATTAGGAAGATCAACATAACTGGAGTTGACGAAGGGGTAAAAACTTATTCAATACCTTATGGTAAGCACGTTGTTGTTCATGAGGGAGACAAGATAACAGCTGGGACTTCTCTATGTGAAGGAAGTATTTCACCGATAGACATCCTTAGAATATTAGGGCCAAACAAGGTGAGAGAGTATCTTGTAAATGAAATTCAAGAAGTTTACAGGTTGCAAGGTGTTAAGATTGATGACAAACATATTGAAGTTATTGTCCGTCAAATGATGCAAAAAGTAAGCATTGATGAGCCAGGTGATTCAAACTTTCTCCCCAAGGATAGAATTAACAGAGCAGAATTTTTTGAAACCAACGAAAAATTATCTACTATGGTTGTGGTTACTGATTCTGGAGATTCCGATTTTGAAGAAGATATGTTGGTTGATAAAAAAGATTATCAAGAAGCCAATAAATCTCTCAAAGAGGATGGTAAGGCGCCTGCCAAATCAAGAAAGACTAAGCCTGCTACTTTCGAGCCTTTGTTAATGGGCATAACACAGGCATCGCTTAATACAGAAAGCTTTATCTCCGCTGCTTCTTTCCAGGAAACCACACGAGTGTTAACGGACGCATCAACTTCCGGAAAAACGGACTATTTAAGAGGCCTTAAAGAAAATGTGGCGGTAGGAAGGTTGATTCCTGCAGGAACTGGATCACCACACCTCAAGAACATAATTGTAGAAAATCCAGATGCTGATAGCGATGTTTCCGAAGAAGTTAGTTCGGACAAAGAATCAGTAGAAGCACCAGAAACAGCAGAATAGGATTTTTTTTGTAATATGAAATTTTCAATTTTAAGTTATTTAAAATATTGTTAATTTTGTAGGCTTTAATGGAAATGAAATGCCGACGATAAATCAATTAATTAGACATGGTAGAAAAAAGGTAGCCAAAAAAAATGCTACCCCTGCATTAAAAGGCAACCCTCAAAAACGCGGTGTATGCACTCGCGTTTATACCACTACGCCTAAAAAACCTAATTCAGCCTTACGTAAAGTAGCGAGAGTTAGGTTAACAAACGGTATGGAGGTAAACGCCTATATACCAGGCGAAGGTCACAATCTTCAAGAGCACTCAATTGTACTTATTGAAGGGGGAAGAGTAAAAGACCTTCCTGGCGTTAGATATCACGTAATAAGAGGCACGCTTGACACTGCTGGCGTTTCGGATAGAACAACCAGCCGCTCTAGGTACGGTACAAAAAAATCTAAGTCATAGAATTATGAGAAGAAGAAGACCAGATAAAAGAGAAATTTTACCAGATCCTATTTATAACGATCTTGAGGTTGCCAAGTTTATGAACTATTTGATGCTTGATGGTAAAAAAGGTATAGCTGAACATATATTTTACAATGCTATGGAATATGTAAAAAATAGGACAAAAAAAGATGGTAAAGAGATATTTCAATTAGCCGTAAAAAACGCATCCCCTTCCTTAGAGGTTAAATCCCGTCGAATCGGTGGTGCAAATTATCAGGTTCCAATTGAAGTGCCTAGACATAGACAATTTTTCCTTGCCTCGCATTGGATCATTAATTCCGCGAGGTCAAGATCTGGAAAATCTATGTCTGATAGATTGGCTATGGAATTAATCTCCGCTGCAAACAATGAAGGTGGCGCAATCAAAAAGAAAGAAGATACACATAGAATGGCTGAGGCAAATAGAGCCTTTGCACATTTTAGATAAAGATTATGAAAAAAATAGCACTAGATAATGTAAGAAATATTGGCATTATGGCGCACATTGACGCTGGTAAGACCACGCTTACAGAGCGCATTCTTTTTTACACTGGCCGTACACACAAAATTGGTGAAGTTCATGATGGCGGAGCAACAATGGATTGGATGGAGCAGGAAAAAGAACGAGGTATTACCATAACATCAGCAGCTACCACTGCTCTATGGAATGATCACCGAGTAAACATAATTGATACTCCAGGTCACGTGGATTTTACTGTAGAGGTTGAACGCTCTCTGCGCGTTCTAGATGGCTCTTGCGCAGTTTTTTGTGCTGTTGGCGGTGTTGAGCCGCAAAGCGAAACAGTTTGGAGGCAAGCGGATAAATACGGTGTTCCGAGAATAGCTTTTGTTAATAAAATGGATCGCACAGGTGCCGACTTTTACAATGTTCTTGATATGATTAAAGATCGTTTAGGTGCAAACCCGCTCCCAGTTGTTCTTCCTATCGGAGCTGGTGATATTTTTACAGGAATAATTGATTTAATATCAATGAAGGCAATTTTATATAATGAATCTTCACTTGGTGCCCATTTTGAAATCGGTGACATACCATCTGATATGAAAGAAGAAGCCGAGAAATGGAGACATCATTTAATAGAAGAAACTGCTAGTTACGATGAAAATTTGCTTGAGAAATATCTTGAAGAGAAAGAAATTACTGAAGAAGAGTTAAAACTAGCTATTCGCAAAGGTTGTTTAGATAATACCTTTGTTCCAACCTTATGTGGATCGGCATTTAAAAACAAAGGCGTCCAGCGACTGCTTGATGCGGTGAATGATTTTTTACCTTCACCATTGGATATAGGTGCTATTTCAGGTTTTGATCCAAACGATTCAGATGTTGAAATGCAAAGAAGTCCTAACGAGGATGAGCCTTTTAGCGCCCTAGCTTTTAAAGTTATGACAGATCCATATGTTGGTAAACTTACTTTTATGAGAGTGTATTCTGGCAAGCTTGATGCTGGTTCGTATGTTATGAACCCTAACACTGGCAAAAGAGAAAGAATTAGCAGAATCCTTCTCATGCATGCAAACAAAAGAGAAGAGTTGGACCAAGTTGTTGCAGGTGAAATCGTTGCTGCTGTTGGATTAAAAAACTCTCAGACTGGCCATACCTTGTGCGAAGAAAAGAAAGAAATTTTGCTTGAGTCTATGGAATTTCCAGAACCTGTTGTTGAAGTATCTGTTGAGCCCGCAACTAAAGCTGATCAAGATGCATTATCTAAAGGCCTTGCTAAGCTTGCAGAGGAAGATCCTACTTTTAAGGTTTCTATACACCCAGAAACCGGTCAAACTATTATTGCAGGCATGGGTGAGCTTCATCTAGAGGTTTTAGTTGATCGCCTGCTTCGCGAATTTAAAGTGAAAGCCAATGTAGGTACTCCACAAGTTGCTTACACTGAAGCTATTACTAAAAGAGTTGAAAAAGTTGATGTAAAATTCGCCAGACAATCAGGTGGTCGTGGTCAATATGGTCATGTTGTTATCAATGTTGAACCTAACGAACCTGGCAAAGGATACCATTTTGATAATAAGATTGTTGGGGGTGTAATTCCTCGTGAATACATACCAGCGGTTAGCGAAGGTATGCAAGAGGCTCTGAAAAATGGAGTGCTTGCTGGTTATCCAATCGAAGATGTGAGGGTTGAATTAGTTTTTGGATCTTATCACGATGTTGACTCATCTGAGATTGCGTTCAAAGTTGCAGGATCTATGGCTATTCAGGAGGGATGCAAAAAAGCTTCTCCTGTCCTTATGGAGCCTATGATGAGCGTTGAGGTTGTTGTCCCTGAAGAGTATTTAGGTGATGTTATGGGTGATATTAATTCTCGTCGCGGAAATATCGATAAAATGGGACAAAGAAAAGATGCTCATGTTTTGAATGCAACTGTTCCGCTTGCTAAAATGTTTGGATACGCCACCGACTTAAGATCAATTACTCAGGGTCGCGCAGTTTTCCATATGGAGTTTTCAAATTTTAAAGAAGTTCCAAATTCAGTAAAAGAAGAAATCATTGAACAAGTACATGGTAAGGCGTCTTAATAAATGGCTAATCAAACAATAAGAATTAGTTTAAAAGCATACGATCATTCACTTATTGATAAATCTACTGAAAAAATCGTTAAAACAGCTAAGTCAACCGGCGCTATTATTTCTGGACCAATTCCACTTCCAACAAAAAGAACAATTTATACAGTTTTGAGGTCCCCTTTCGTTGATAAAAAATCAAGAGAGCAATTTCAAACAAAAATCCACAAAAGATTAATTGATATTCTCAATTCCACACCAAAGACCGTTGAGGCATTAATGAAGCTTGACCTGCCCGCTGGTGTTGATATTGAGATTAAGGTGTAGAATGCGTGGTTTGATTGGAAAAAAGATTGGTATGACGCAAATTTTCAATGAATCTGGTGTTTCTGTGCCTGTAACCGTTGTTGAAGCTGGACCATGCGTTGTCACTCAGGTTAAAACGCTCTCAAACGATGGATATGATGCAATTCAGGTTGGCTACCAAGATTTAAAAGAAAAACATTCTAATAGACCACAGTTGGGGCATTTTAAAAAAGGAAAGATCAAACCAAAGCGTTTTTTAGCGGAATTTGTTCCTGTAGCAAGTTATAATTATGAAGCTGGTCAAGAATTTGGTGTTTCTTTGTTTAGAGCTGGTGAGTATGTAACCATCAAAGGAACAACTAAAGGTAAGGGTTTCTCTGGTGTTATGAAAAGACATGGTTTTGGAGGAGGTCCAAAAACACACGGTCAAAGAGAGCATCCAAGGTCTCCAGGTTCAATTGGTCAAGCCTCTGATCCTTCTAGAGTTTTTAAAGGAATGAAGATGGCGGGTCAATATGGTAACAAAAATCATTCTGTAAGAAATTTAGAAATAGTTTCTGTTGATAAAAGTAGCAATCAATTATTAATAAAGGGTGCTGTTCCAGGCCCAAACAATGGTATAATTTTCATTTCAAAATAGTATGAAATTAGACGTACATAGCATTGACGGTTCAAAAGGCGCCCAGATAACACTTGATGATTCAGTCTTTGGCATTGAGCCAAATCATCATGTTGTGCATCAAGCTGTTACCAGTGAGCTGTCAAACAGTAGGCAGGGAACCCACTCATCAAAAAATAGATCAATGGTTCGCGGTGGTGGTAAGAAGCCATGGAAACAGAAGGGTCGTGGAGTAGCTCGAGCAGGTACAATTAGATCTCCTTTATGGAAAGGCGGTGGAACAGTTTTTGGACCTGAGCCGCATACATACGTTAAAAAAACCACAAAGAAAATGCGTCGCTTGGCTCGCAGATCAGTATTGTCAGATAAAGTCAAAAGTGGAAATTTCTTTGTTGTTGACGATATTTCTCTTGAGGAGCCAAAAACAAAACTTTTAGTTAAGCTATTGTCCTCTTTAGATCTTTCTGATAGAAAAATTACGCTTTTAGTTGATTCAGAAAAAGACAACTTATTTTTAGCAGCAAGAAATATTCCAAATGTATACCTAGTTGAATCACTAAGGGCAAGCACATATGATTTAATCGATTGCGACGTTATTGTTGCTGAAAAATCTGGCTTAGAATTGTTAAATAATCAACTCTCTGTTAATTAAGTATGTCTACTGATATAAAGAAAATAATAATTAGACCTTTATTTACTGAAAAGATGAGCAGATTGGAAAATGAGAGAAAATATTCATTTCAGGTCTCGCCCAAGGCAAATAAGTTAGAAATAAAAAAGGGTGTAGAATCTTTATTTGATGTCAAAGTTGATTCTGTCTCAACAATGAATCGCTTAGGCAAAGAAAAGACAATGACCGTACGAAGTGGTGGAAAAACCATTCGCACTAATGGAAAAAGATCGAATTGGAAAAAAGCTATCGTCACTTTAAAAGATGGTGAAAATATAGATTTAATGGAAATGAGCACAGATAGTTAAATGGCTGTTAGAAATTTAAAACCTAATACTCCCGGAAGTCGTTTTGCATCAAGAAACGATTTTTCTGAAATCACTAAAGATTTTCCCGAAAAATCTCTTACTGTTGCATTGAGGAAAACTGGTGGGCGCAACAATAGGGGAAGAATAACATCACGTCACATAGGTGGCGGGCACAAAAGACGCTATCGAATCATTGATTTTAAAAGAGATAAATTTGATATCCCTGCTAAGGTTGTCGCAATAGAGTACGATCCTAATCGCTCAGCAAACATTGCCCTCTTATTTTATACTGACGGTGAAAAAAGATACATTTTAGCTCCTTCTGATACCAAAGTCGGAGATGAGGTTGTTAGCGGTGAAAATGCACCACTTAGAACTGGAAATGCTCTACCTGTAGGCAAAATTGCTACTGGTATGTTTGTTCATAATATTGAGTTAATTCCTGGCTGTGGCGGCAAAATGGTTAGAAGCGCTGGTTCTGCAGCGCAAGTAATGGCTCATGACGAAGGCTTTACCACACTCAAACTTCCATCTGGCGAAGTAAGACTTGTTAGGCAAAATTGCTTTGCAACTGTTGGTGAGGTTGGTAACAAAGCTCACGAACAAATTGTATCGGGAAAAGCTGGAAGAACTCGATGGCTTGGAAGAAGACCAAAAGTTAGAGGTGTTGTGATGAATCCAGTAGATCACCCTCATGGTGGCGGAGAAGGAAAAACCTCCGGTGGAAGACATCCTGTCTCTCCTTGGGGTCAGCCTGCAAAAGGATACAAAACACGCAAAAAGAATAAAAAGTCAAATGACTATATCATTAAAAGGAGAAAATAGTCGTGGCACGCTCCCTAAAAAAAGGACCATTTGTTGATCCAAAACTTTTAAAAAAGATTGAAAAAATGAATGATAGCGGTAAAAAACAAGTTATCAAAACTTGGTCTCGTCGATCTATGATAACTCCGGATTTTGTAGGGCATACTTTTGCAGTACACAATGGAAATAAATTTATTCCAGTTTTTGTTTTTGAAAACATGGTCGGACATAAGCTTGGAGAGTTTTCACCGACCAGAACCTTCAGATTACACTCAGGCGATAGAAAGAATTAATAATTTATGGAAGCAACTGCAATAACAAGACATATTCGACAATCTCCAAGAAAAATGAGATTGATTTTAGATGATGTTCGTGGTGTTAAAGTTGACCGAGCAATGAATTACCTTCATTTTTCGAAAGCCAAAGCAGCTTACCAGATAGAAAAAACACTTAGCTCAGCCGTAGCCAATCTTATGAACAAGTCTGATGAAGAAAATATTTCAACGAAAGACATTTATATTAAAGAATGTTTTGCAAATGGAGCTCCTCATATGAAGCGCTTTAGAGCGGCTTCTATGGGTAGAATCTCAAAATTGAATAAGAAATCATCTCATTTAACAATAGTTGTATCAACCAAGCATAATTAAGGTAGGAGTATAGGTTTTGGGTCAAAAAACACATCCTGTAGGATTTAGATTGCAAATTAATAAAAACTGGAAGTCCACCTGGTTTACAGAAAATTCATTTGCAACTGAACTCGAGGGCGATGTTAAAATACGTAAATATTTAAAAGCTCGTCTTCCAAATGCAGGTATTTCAAAAGTAGACATCAGTCGTACTTCCAAAACTATTACCATAACTATCCACACCGCTAGACCTGGTATTGTGATAGGTAAAGGCGGAGAAGAAGTAAATAGACTTAAAGATGAAGTAAAGCAACTGACAAATTCAGGAGCTGAAAAAAATTCATCTAAAAATGTTCAAATAAATATATCAGAAATTAAAAGACCTGAGCTTGATGCTGCTTTAGTTGGTGCAAATATAGCTCATCAACTCCAAAAAAAGGTCTCATATCGCAGGGTGGTTAGCAAGGTTATTCAGTCGACTATGCGCATGGGTGCAGATGGCATAAGAATTAATGTTGCTGGTAGGCTTGGCGGTGCAGAGATTGCCAGAAGTGAAAAATTTTCTGAAGGAAGAGTTCCATTGCATACTCTTCGAGCAGATATAGATTATGTCCTAACTGAAGCCCACACTCAATATGGTATCATTGGTATTAAGGTGTGGATTTGTAATGGTGAATCGGTAAAGTAATTTCATGCTAGAACCTAAAAAAACTAAATACAGAAGACACCATAGAGGTAATCGAAAAGGTATGGCCAAGGGTGGTGATTATGTAGCCTTTGGTTCTTACGGTCTAAAAGCGGTTGAGTCTGGATGGATTACGAGCCGACAAATTGAGGCATGTCGTATATCAATAACTCGAGTTGTTAGAAAAATTGGAAAAATGTGGATACGAATTTTTCCTGATAAGCCGATTACTAAGAAACCTGCCGAAACCAGAATGGGTAAAGGTAAAGGATCTCCTGAGTATTGGGTAGCTGTTGTTAAACCTGGAAGAATCCTCTTTGAAGTTGATGGCGTTGACAGAGAAGGCGCAGAAAAAGCATTTCATAACGCCTCTAATAAATTACCAATCAAAACTAAAATTGTTAGCAGAAGAGAATTATAGTGAAAAAAAGCGAATTAAATGATTTAAAATTGGTAGATCTTGATGATATGATATCAGAAAATCAAACCAAACTTCAAAATCTGCGCTTTCAAAAAGCCCTGCAGCAACTTGAAGACCCGCTAGAGATTAGATCATTAAAAAAAGAAATTGCTCAATTATTAACGATTAAAAACGAGTTTAAAAAGGGTATTAGATCTAGTGAGGATGTTTAATGAAAGATAGAAGAAAACAAGTGCTGACCGGTGAAGTTGTAAGCGACAAGATGAATAAAACTGTTGTTGTGCAAGTGACTCGCAAAATACCTCACCCTATTTATGGTAAAATTTTGAAAAAATTTAAAAAATACAACTCACACGTTGCTTCTGTCAGTCCAAAGGTTGGCGATATAGTTAAAATTACATCAACGCGCCCATTAAGCAAAACTAAGCGTTGGCAGGTTAGTGAGATAGTTCGCGAGTCAGTTAGGTTGGATAAATAAAACGTGATTCAACAAGAAACTAGATTAAAAGTAGCTGATAACTCAGGCGCCAGAGAAGTGCTCTGTTTTAAGGTTTTAGGGGGCAGTCGTCGTCGTTACGCTTCTGTTGGAGATATTATCGTCGTATCTGTCAAAAATGCAATTCCAGATGGAATGGTAAAAAAAGGACAAGTTTCTCGTGCAGTTGTAGTGAGAACTCGCAAAGAAGTCAGAAGGCAGGATGGATCCTATATCCGATTTGATGATAATGCTGCAGTTTTACTAAATGATGCAGGAGAGCCCAGAGGAACTAGAGTATTGGGTCCAGTTGCCAGAGAACTTAGAGAGAGCGGATATATGAAAATTATATCTATGGCTCCGGAGGTACTGTAAAATGCGACTTAAGAGCGGAATGAATGTTAGAGTTGTCAGTGGTAATCATAAAGGCAAAGAAGGCAAAATTTTAAAAGTTATAAAAGATAAAAATCGTATTATTATTGAAGGTGTGAATCTTATAAAAAAACATACCAGGCCAACCCAAGATAATCCAAAGGGTGGAATTGTAGAAAAAGAAGGATCTATTCATATTTCCAATGTTATGTATGTCCACAACAACACTCCTACTCGCATTGGGTACAAATCTTTGGATGATGGTTCTAAGGTAAGGGTTGCATTAAAAAATGGCGAGGAAATTAAAGCTTAATGTCAAAATCAAACAAAAACGTTTCTCATTTCCCAAACCTTAGGTTGAAATATAAAGATATGGTTGTTCCCACTATGATGAAACAATTCAATTACACTAATGTGATGGAGGTTCCTCATATAAATCATATTTCTATTAATATGGGAATAGGCGATGCAAAGGAGAACCCAAAGAAGTTAGAAAGTGGAATTGCCGAGTTAACATTGATTTCAGGTCAAAAGCCTGTAGTTACACGCTCACGTAAAGATATCTCTAATTTTAAAATTCGTAAAGGTTTTCCCATTGGTTGCAAAGTAACAATCAGAGGAAATAGAATGTATGATTTCCTTGAAAGATTGGTTTCTGTTGCTTTGCCACGAACTAGAGATTTCAGAGGGCTATCCTTCAAATCTTTCGATGGTAGAGGAAATTATTCATTTGGTGTCAAAGAGCAAATTATTTTTACTGAAATTGACTACGATAAAATTGATAGTATTCGCGGTATGGATATTAATTTTTCAACCACAGCTCAAACCGATGACGAATCTTATTGGCTCCTAAAACTTCTTGGGTTGCCATTGCGTGAAAAACCACAAAAATCAGAAGAAAATTTCGAGGAAACTAATGGCTAGAAAAGCATTAATTGTAAAAGCAAGAAGAGCCCCAAAGTTTAGCACTAGACAATATAACCGTTGCTTTAATTGTGGTCGTGCAGATGGTTATATGAGAAAATTTGGATTGTGTCGTATATGTTTTAGAGAGATGGCGTTAAAGGGTGAAATTCCTGGTGTAATTAAGGCTAGCTGGTAAGGAGGATACTATGTCAATGTCAGATCCTATTTCCGATATGTTAACCCGATTAAGAAATGCAATGTCTGTTGACAAAAGATTTGTTGATATCCCGTCATCAAATATGAAAAAAAGAATTGCTTACGTTTTAAAAGAAGAAAAGTACATTGAAGACTTCATGTTTATTAAAAATGGAATTGAGCAGAAAATTAGAATTTTTATAAAATATGACCATAAAGGCGAATCCGTTATTTCAGGTATTAATAGAGTAAGTAAGCCAGGTAAAAGAGTGTACGTGAATCAAAATGAACTTCCTCGGGTATTGGATGGTTTGGGCATTTCTATTCTTTCAACATCAAAAGGTGTTGTTTCAAATAAAGTTGCTAAACGTATTGGTGTTGGCGGCGAAGTTTTATGTAGCGTGTGGTAGTAGATGTCTAGAGTTGGTAACAAAATAATTGAAATTCCTGATAAGGTAAACGTTGAAGTCCTTACTGATCATGTTAAGGTTTCAGGTCCAAAAGGATCCCTTAGTGTCTATGTTAACGAAGGCCTAAAAGTCACTCATGAAAGCAATACAGTATCACTCGAGAGACCATCAGATTCCAGAACTTTTAGATCTTTGCATGGTACTGTTCGCCAGCTGATAGCAAATGCAGTTCATGGTGTATCAGAGGGGTTTGAAAAAGAGCTTGAGATCAGAGGCGTTGGATATCAAGCTAATATGACAGGCAAATATTTAGTTTTACAGCTTGGGTACTCTCATGATATATACTTCGAGCCACCTGAAGGAATAGAAATCAAGGCCAATAAGACCGAGATCATTGTTTCGGGCATAAATAAACAATTGGTTGGTGAGGTATCCGCAAAAATTAGATCTTTTAGAAAGCCCGAGCCATATAAAGGCAAGGGTATTAGATACAAAGATGAATATGTCCGCTCAAAGCAAGGTAAAACTGTTGGTGGAGCTACAGCATGATTAAAAACCTAACAAAAAAAGAAATTCGCAATCAAAGAAGAAGAAATAGAAGCAAGGGTAACAACACAGCGCACCCTACAAGACCTCGCCTAGTTGTTTCAAAGTCTCTTAAAAATATATCAGCTCAAATTGTTGATGACCACAATCAATCAACTTTAGTTTCTTCATCTTCTTTAGACAAGGGTCTTCAAAAAGAATTGAAAAAGGCAAAAACAAAAACTGATGCTAGCGCGATTATAGGCGCGTCTATTGCAAGCAAGGCAAAACAGAAGAAAATCTCTGAAGTTGTCTTTGATAGGAATGGAAATCCATATCACGGTAGAATTAAAGCGTTAGCTGAAGCGGCTCGTGAAGCTGGTTTAAAATTTTAGAAATAGAGAAATTATGATTAATCCTGCAGAATTAGACTTACAAGAAGAAAATGTAATTAGAGTAACCCGAGTTGCTAAAGTTACATCCCGTGGTAAAAATTTCCGTTTTGGCGCTTTAGTAGTGGTTGGAGATGGAAAAGGTCATGTTGGAATTGGCCAAGGTAAAGCTGGAGAAGTTATGTCTGCAATTAATAAAGCCAAAGAAGAAGCAAAGCAAAATATAGTTAAAATTGATATAATTAATGGCACAATCCCTCATAAGATTGTATCAAGATATAGCGCAAGTAAAGTTATGTTAAAGCCAGCTGCTCCTGGTACTGGTATCATTGCTGGAGCTGCAGTGCGTGCAGTTATGGAGCAGGTAGGTATAAAAAATATTTTAACAAAAAGATTTGGTTCAAATAACCCTCTAAATGTTACTAAGGCTACTATGAAAGCCTTGACAAACTTACAAGACGCAGTTAGCGTATCCAATAAGAGAGGGATTTCAATTAAAGAAGTATTTAATTAGAAAATTTATGGCTACAAAAACACTAAAAATAAAACAAATTAAAAGCCCTATAGGTTATAAACAAAAGGCCAAATCAACCTTAATAGCCTTAGGCTTAAAGAAAATGAATCAAACAGTTGAGCATAAAGATAGTCCACAATTACGTGGCATGATCAATATTGTAAGTTATTTGGTTGAGGTAAAAGAATAAATGAAGCTTGGCGATTTAAAACCTGCAAAAGGTGCAACTCATTCAAAAAAGAGAGTTGGTAGAGGCCATGGTTCTGGATTAGGAAGAAACGCTGGACGTGGAGACAAGGGTTATCATTCAAGATCTGGCTCAAAACATCGCCCTTGGTTTGAAGGAGGTCAGATGCCTCTTCATCGTCGAGTTCCAAAAAGAGGATTTTCAAATTTCCTTTTTAAGAAAGAATTTCAAATTGTAAACCTTTCTGATCTAAATATTATTCAATCAGAAGAAATCAATCCGGCAGTAATGAAGGAAAATGGGTTGGTAAAATATTCTTTAAGACCTATCAAGATTCTTGGTGATGGTGAAATCGACAAAAAAATGAATGTTACTGCTAGCGCATTTAGCTCTTCTGCAAAATCAAAGATTGAGAAGGCTGGAGGAACTGTAGAGGTTCAGTAAATAAATGATTGACAAGCTTAAATCTATATTTATCATACCCGAATTAAGAAAAAGAATTCTTTTTACCCTTGGGGTTCTTATCGTTGCAAGACTTGGAGCTCACATTCCTATCCCAGGTATAAACAGCGAAGCTTTAAGTGCAGCGTTTCAAGGATATCAGAATACTCTGCTAGGCCTATATAACTTGTTTGCAGGCGGAGCTTTTGAAAAGGCTACGTTATTTGCTCTGGGTATTATGCCCTATATATCTGCTTCAATTATCATTCAATTAATGAGTACTGTTGTACCTTATTTTCAGAGGTTACAAAAAGAAGGTGAAGCTGGAAGAAAAAAAATTACCCAGGTCACAAGATATTTAACCGTATTAATATCTGCGATGCAAGCCTATGGTATAGTTGCAGTATTTCTCCCTTCGATGTCTTCAGGTGGTCAATCTGTTGTTATAAATCCTGGATTCTCTTTTATTTTTACAGGAACCATTTGTTTGATTACAGGAACAATTCTTCTTATGTGGCTAGGTGAAAGAATTACTGAACGTGGTATTGGAAATGGTATATCATTAATTATTATGATTGGTATTGTTTCAAGACTTCCTAATGTCATTGTGAGTGAAGTAGCATTAATTAATGAGGGTGTTAGAAGTATTTTAAGTGAACTTATTTTGCTCGGAATTATGCTTGCTGTTATCTGTTTTGTAGTGCTTCTAACACAAGGTACTCGAAAGATTCCAGTGTCTTACGCTAAGCGTGTTGTAGGAAGAAAAGTCTATGGCGGGCAATCAACTCATATACCGCTCAAAGTCAATACGGCTGGAGTAATGCCAATTATCTTTGCACAAAGTATTATGTTTATACCAAGCACTATTGCAACCTTTTTTAGTGACAGCCCTTTTATGCAAGCGGTGATGAGATGGTTTTCATTTGATCACCCGTTCTATTGGATAGTTTTCGGACTGATGATTGTTTTCTTTACTTATTTTTATACTGCAATAGCTTTTGACCCTACTCAAGTTTCACAACAAATGAAACAACATGGTGGTTTCATCCCAGGAATTAGACCCGGCAAGAAAACTGCCGAGTATATTGATAATATCTTATCTCGCGTGACTTTACCAGGATCATTTGCTTTAGCAGCTGTAGCAGTATTTCCTTATATATTGATGCAACTTATGGATGTAAGTTATGATTTAGCCTCTTTTTTTGGTGGTACAAGCCTGTTGATCATAGTCGGGGTTGCGCTCGATACGTTACAACAAATTGAATCTCACTTAATGAGCCGTCATTACGATGGATTTTTAGCAAAGGGTAAGATCAAAGGCAGAAGAAGAATTTAGATGGTACATATTAGAACAGATAGAGAAATTTCGCTTATTGCAGCAAGCTGTCAAATAGTAGCTGACACTCTAAATATGTTATCTGATCATATTAATCCTGGAGTTCGTATCATTGATTTAGATAAAATGGCTGAAGAGTTTATTTTATCTAGAGATGCTCGACCAGCTTTTAAAGGTTATATGGGTTTTCCCTCTACTCTTTGTGTGTCTGTTGATGATGAAGTTGTTCATGGTATACCCAGTGATAGATATCTTGAAGAAGGTCAGATTGTAGGAATTGATTGTGGCGCTGAGAAAGAAGGTTATTATGGAGATCATGCTATTACTTTTTCTGTTGGTAATGTTTCTGAAAGCAGAAAAAAACTAATGCAGACAACTAAAGATTGTTTAATGAAGGGTATTGCTGAGGCAAAACCTGGAAATTTTGTTTCTGATATAGGATATGCTATTCAGACTCATGCGGAGGGTAACGGTTATTCTGTAGTTCGTGAATTGGTCGGTCATGGAATAGGTTCGAGCCTCCATGAAGAGCCACAGATTCCAAATTATGGTACCCCTAACCAAGGATATAAGCTATGTGAGGGTATGTGTATAGCCATAGAGCCAATGATAAATATGGGGAATAAGGAAGTTAAAACAGATTCTGATGGATGGACAATTAGAACATCTGACGGTGAAGTTTCAGCTCATTTTGAGCATACTATTGCAATTACATCGGATGGACCAAAAATACTTAGTAAGGTTTCTCAAAATGGCTAAAGAAGAAGCAATACAGGTAGAAGGAGTAATAAAGGAAACATTGCCTAATGCAATGTTTAGAGTTGAAGTTGAGATTGGTGATGATAAACATGAAGTTTTGGCACATGTAAGTGGAAAAATGAGAATGCACTTTATAAAAATTTTACCAGGTGATATTGTTAAGTTAGAAATTTCACCTTATGATTTAACCAGAGGTCGTATAACATACCGAAATAAATAAGATGAAAGTAAGAGCATCAGTTAAAAAAATATGTGATAAATGTAAAGTAATACGCCGTAAAGGTGTAGTTATGGTTATATGTGAAAACCCTAAGCATAAACAAAGGCAAGGATAGGAGTAGATTTTGGCTCGTATAGCAGGTGTTGACATACCTAGAGATAAGAAAGTACCATTTTCACTTTGTTATATTCATGGAATTGGACTTTCCCAAGCAAAAAGTATTTGCGTGAAGGCTAAGGTGGATCAGGATAAGAGAATTAAAGACCTCACTGATAATCAAGTTGTTGCGCTTAGAGATGCAATAACAGCTCTTGATATTAGAGTTGAAGGTGAGCAAAGAACTCAAGTTTCAATGAATATAAAGAGAAAAAGAGATATTGGTTGTTATCAAGGCTTGAGACACAGACGTGGTCTTCCTGTTAATGGCCAGAGAACAAAAACCAATTCAAGAACTCGTAAAGGTAAACGTAGAACTATTGGACTTGGAAAGAAAGCTTAAATTTTATGGCACAAGTTAAAGATACAAAAAAAAGAAAAAAGAAAGGTAGCGTTGATCCGGCAGGCATAGCTCATGTTAAAGCGACCTTTAATAATACCCACATAACTCTAACTGATAAATTCGGCAATGTAGTAGCATGGTCTACTGCAGGAACTAGCGGATTTAAAGGATCGAGAAAGAGTACAGCTTTTGCAGCAACCATGGCTGCAGAAAAAGCAGCTCAAGAAGCTGTTCAGATGGGAATGAAGACAGTAGATGTAAGAGTAAAAGGTCCTGGAGCAGGCAGAGAATCTGCTATCAGGGCACTGGCTGTTGCAGGTCTTGAAGTTGTATCTATTAAAGATGTTACACCATTGCCTCATAATGGCTGTAGGCCACCTAAAAGAAGAAGGGTATAAGGTAATTAAATGTCAAAAGTTGATACGCCTAAAGGAAAGTTAGTTAGAAAATTTGGTGAAAATATTTTCGGTAACCCAAAATATGACACACTTTTAAATAAAAAGCCCTACACTCCTGGACAGCATGGTCCTAATCGAAGAAAAAGATTATCGAATTATGGTATTCAACTTCAAGAAAAACAAAAAATTAAGGCTATGTATGGTGTTCTTGAGAAGCAATTTAGAAATTACTTTCACAAAGCAGAGAAGATGAAAGGTGAGACTGGAACTAATCTTCTTCAGCTTCTAGAATGTAGAATGGATAATGTTGTTTACAGGCTAGGATTTGCATCTACAAGATCACAAGCTCGACAGTTAGTCTCGCATGCTCATTTTTTACTTAATGATCGCAAATGTAATTACCCTTCAGCATCTTTAAAACCTGGTGACGTAATAAAAGTACGTGACAAATCAAAAAAACTTGATGTAGTTATGGACTCTATCAAAAAAGTTAAAGGCGACATTTCTTTTCCTTGGCTTGAGCTAGACAAAGCCAAGATGACAGGCAGCTTTATAGCGGTACCAGAGCGCGAAGAGATGCAGCTAACTGTAAATGAACAATTAGTTGTTGAATTATACTCAAAATAAAAAACGAGGTTATTAATCTAATGGCAAAAAAAGAATATAAATTAAAAATTAAAACAGATAAAGATTCTCTCACAGATACCTACGGTAAATTTGTTCTACAACCTCTTGAAAGGGGATATGGTGTTACTGTTGGAAATGCACTGAGACGTGTTTTACTTACGAGCTTGCCTGGTGCCGCAATAACAAACGTAAAAGTAGAAGGCGTATTGCATGAATTTTCAACAATCACTGGTGTTAAAGAAGATATGGCTGATATCATCCAGAATTTAAAAAGTGTAAGGTTTAAACTTTCTGACTCAGATGTCGATAATGTAAAACTTTCTCTTAAAGGCAAAAAGGTGTTTACAGCTGCTGACATCCAAAAAGCTACAGATCAATTTGAAGTACTAAATCAAGATCAATATATCACTGAAATTAATTCTAATGGAAAAATGGTCATTGAATTAAGAATTGGTGTTGGAAAAGGCTATATCCCATCTGAAGAAAATGAATTGCCAAATGCCCCGATTGGAACTCTTGCCATGGATAGTATTTTTAACCCCGTAACAAAGGTTACTTATAATGTTCAGCCTGTTCCTGGCGCAAAAGACCCCATTGAAATTCTTTCAATTGAAATTGAAACAGATGGATCAG
>TARA_B100001121_G_scaffold62339_1_pt1 | contig 24599 bp, 18 predicted proteins | sample TARA_B100001121 | Tara Oceans TARA_B100001121 (sample SAMEA2622817) | marine metagenome | biome: marine biome (ENVO:00000447); feature: surface water layer (ENVO:00002042); material: "saline water (ENVO:00002010), including plankton (ENVO:xxxxxxxx)" | depth 5 m
AAAATGGTTGTTTGTTAAGGGGAACTGAAATGCAGTCGGAATTGTGGCAAGAAATTCCAGAATTTGACGGAGCAGACGTCGAACAGAAACGGATTGAGGGAAACTATGGATACAACCTCAGAGTCCTACATTGGACTCCAACAAATGAAGATTGTAAACAATCTAGAACTCTCGTAATGATTCCGGGCTGGAACTCGGTTCCTGAGGGATGGTTTCCGATTCTTTCTGAGTGGGTGAAACAGAGACCTGTTGTTTACATTGAAACTCGAGAAAAAGGAAGTTGTAGAATCGACAAAAAAATTTCCAAAGAGTCGTTCCAAATCCAAAATATCGCATCCGATTTACCTATCATTTTGGCAAGGATGGGACTTGACCCCTCAAACTGTGACGCAATGGGTTCATCATTGGGCGCTACACTATTACTCGAAGGACTTAGGGAAGAAACATTGGTTTTTCGAAGTATAGTGGTCTTATCTCCCAACTTAGCTTTCATACCACCGATTTGGGCTAGGCCTCTAATTCCAGCGCCATTATTCCTCTACAATGCCTTGGTTAAATTCGTAATTTGGTATCTCGATAAGCGTCTGAAAGAAGAAGGACAAAGAATTCGTTATCGGCGAACCCTATTAGCCGCTCCAATCGATAGACTCAGGCTTTGTTCGATGGTTTTCAGAAAATACAAGATGAATCTAGATTTCTCCAAGACTGATGCTCCTGTTGGGATTCTCAGAGCATCTTCAGATACACTACATGACCACTCTGATGCTGGTGACCTTAGCAATCACATACCAAACTCAAAGTTAATTGAAATAGAGAGTAATCAATTCGCACACGAGGCAGCCGCAATACCTGTGATTGAAGATTTCATGACCAATATTACTTGAGTTTCAAGCCATAGAAGTGAATGGATCATCACCACTCCATGGGTCTACTGGGCCATCATCAAATCGTCCCAAATTATCGTAGAGATTCTCAATAATTGCGTAAGGCCATTCGGGATTAGTTGGGCCGTATCTTTCTGCCATGCGATTGGCCTCACCACCATGGAAATGCATTGGAACCTCGAGGCGGCGGAGCATGCCATCGGGCACACCGCCCATAGCAAACAGGTGCTCGGTTCCATTTCTTCCTAGCACCCGATCGGGCACCGAGTCTTCATCCGCAGGTAGGTCACAGGCATCTACAATAGAATCAACAAGAGCCTCGAATGCAGCGTCTGTCCCACCTTCGTGTGTAATAGATTCAATTGCAGGAATTATATTCAGTGGGTCCAATTCTCCAGTCAAAATCTGTAACCAGGTGTGATGTGCTAGACAATTGAACTTCCAAGGGTCTGAGGCTACGAATCGCCAAGCAGCGTATGGACCTCTGGAACGGTCACCCGGTTCAGGCAGTAATCCATACTCAATGAACGCGTCCTTCAATCCGCCAAGTCTAGTGGGATCCATTGCAATATGCGCATTAGCAAGAGTTTCTTCGGTCAATAACCACCATTCAGGACCTTCTCTGCGAGTAGAGATGGAATCATGTAATTCTTCATAATTGCCAAAATTAGTCGGTAATGAACCGGTTTGTGCATGAGTTCGCATTACATGGGAGCTTACACCTGAATCAAAGCGATGATGGAAGTACTCATGATCAAATCCGAAAATGAATGCTAAGTCCAAAGCCAACATTTCAGCTTCTTCAATCCCATCCGCATTCATCCGATTAGCAATTACTGCCGCCTGCTCGGCGAGGGCATCAGCATTGCAGTGTATGCCCCAATCAACATCTACCTCTACATCGAGAGTATTTCGAAGCAACATTGGCCGATACCAAAAGGCCCTGAGGCCAACGTCGACCTCACCCATGGTTTCTGGTCCATGGACGTATGGCACACCATCGTCCATCCTAAGCCCCCCCATGCCAGTCATTGTCAACGGGCCTGAGCCGTCAGATATCAAGCGATTGTCTGATGAAGGGCGCGCTTGCCCTCGTAATGAGAGCCATGCGTGCGCAGTCTTCCTCATTCGATGTCGCCCGCATGGTCAGAGAACTACGCGGGATGGTTGGAACCCGCGTACGCAAAGCCTACCAGCCACATCATGAACAAGTTGTTTTGAGGCTGAATCCGAAAGGAGAACCTTCGGTTGATTTGGTGATTGTGCGTGGAAAGAGGCTGTATATGTCCAGAAGAGATAGACCAATGCCCAACAATCCGTCTCCTTTTGCAATGATTTTGAGGAAACATCTAGGAAATTCACGCTTGGTCGAGGTCGAGCAACATGGCTTCGATAGAGTAGTAATTTTGACCTTTGAACATGGAGGTGGTCAATACAAACTCGTCATTGAATTATTTAGAGATGGAAACGTCTTGCTTCTGGATGATAATGACGTTATTCTCCAGCCACTAACCCATGCCAAATACGCAAGTCGTGCTCTAAAGAGAGGTGAACCGTACACACCCCCTCCTGAGACTTTGGACCCTAGAGGACTTGACAGGAATGGTCTAGACAATTTACTGGATAATTCAGACCATTCTTTGATACGAACTCTTGCGGCGCGTGCAAACCTCGGTCGAATCTATGGAAATGCTGTTTGTAGTGCTGCAGAAATAGATTCAGATGATCCTGCAGATTCTCTTGATGAGGCTCAAAGAGAAGTCCTTAGTGAATCGATGAATAAGTTGCTTGAGGAGTTAGCAGAAGCCCAAGGTGCGTATATTTGGTTTGAAGATAAAGAGGGACTAAATTCCTGGAAGTCTGCCCAGGATGACCCTCAAGAGAGAGATTCTGCAAGTGGAATGATTGGAGAATTTTCACCAATTAATCTTCCATTTATGGATTCAAGCCTTAGAGCCAAGATTACAAACTTATCAGAAGCATATGATGTGATATTCGGAGCCCATGATGCAATCGCTTACATCCGTCGAGAGGAAGAGAAACTAGCCGCGGCGGGTGAAGATGATAAAGAACAGAAAGCAAAGCTTGATCGAAGGGCTGCTCAGCAACGTTCGGCAATCGAGCGATTTGAATCTCAAGCCGCATTGACTCAGGAATTAGCAAAATCGATTCAGGATAACTGGACTCATGTAGACGATTTACTCGGTCAAGTAAATTCATTGATAGCAAACGAAGGTTGGCAAACCTTAGACTCGAAAATTGCAGATGTTGTCTGGATAGACAGGATTGACCCCGAAAAAAGGACCATTTTGGCTAGGTTGCCAGACGAGGATAACGAGCCTGGAGCAAGTGTAACTCTATCTGTAGAAAATTCAGTTCACCAAAATGCCCAGATTTATTTTGAACAGGCTAGAACTCTGAAAGATAAATCCAAAGGAGCTAGGGTAGCTTTAGAAAGAACAGAAAATCAAGCGACAAAGGAGGCTGCCAAAAGAGAGAAAGAAGCCGCGGCTGGAAGAGTCAGAATAGGAAAACGTAGCAAGCGATTCTGGTTCGAAAAACATCGTTGGGGTATATTGTCCGACGGTAGAATGGTTGTAGGTGGTCGTGATGCAAAGGGCAACGATACAGTGGTTAGGAAATATCTGCGCTCTACAGACCTCTACGTTCATGCCGATTTACACGGTGCTCCGTCTTGCTCACTAAGGTTACACGATGGCTTAGAAACAGACCCTCACCCTATCGGATTTAGACCAGAAGGGGTGGCATCATTGAAAATTTCACAAGAATTTGCTGGTTCAATTGAAGATGCTCAAAATCTACCTTCTGAGATTATCAAAGAAGCCGCTCAATTGGCAATATGTTGGTCTCGCGCGTGGGGTAGCGGTAGCGCCGCAGCAACCGCATTCCACGCTCGACCTACGCAAGTCTCCAAACAAACTGAGAGCGGAGAATCTCTTGGCCGCGGTGCATTTGTTGTTAGGGGACAAAGAACTTGGCACAGAGATGTAGAAATCGAAATAGCCATTGGTTTTGCAATCGTCAACAATATTCCAATCCCAATATCTGGAACAGCAGGAGGGGTGTCGAAACTATGTCAAAGATGGGCGATTATTAGGCCCGGGCGAGAAAAGAAAGAAACCATAGCCAATAGAATCGCAAAGGCCACCGGGCTAGCACAAGATGATGTCTTGGCAACCTTACCTTCGGGTACTTGTGAAATTATTGATTACGGATTAATTGGTTGAGTCAAGAACTGCGCTTTTCATCCCACTCTGGCTTTGTGATAGCGTATAGTTTAGCATCAACATAGTGATCGTATAGCCATTCTCTGTCTTTGGTGACGCCTTCTAATCTCATGCCTATTCTTTCCGCGATTTCGCAACTAGGAATGTTATCTACAGCGGCTTCAAGCACAAATCTGTGCAAGTATAAGTCGTCGAAGCAATGTTCCATCAATCGAATACAAGATTTTGTTACGTATCCATTTCCGGTTTTGTTCTTGGACAACCAATAACCAACTCCAGCCCCCTTATTTCCCCAATCTATCCAATTTAGGCTAATCGTTCCGATTATACTGCCATCAATTCGAATTGTGTAAAAAACACCATCTCGTTTTTCATATTCCTCTAAACTACTCGAAATGAATGCTTTTTCGTCCTCGATACTATTGGTTGCATCAAGCCATGGCAACCATTCTCGGAGATATTCTCGGTTAGAGTCTACAACAGCGAACAGTTCGGCTGCATCGTCTTCGCCAACCAATTGTAAATCTAGGCCACTTTCAACATGAAGTTGCCTTGCTGGCCGAAAGTATCCCGACTTTTCTTGTGGACCACCGCTTCTATCTGCCATAGAATATCGACACTATTTGTTGAATATGAGGGTTCGGATTCGGAACTGTGGCTAGGGTAACGATTCAAGCGTGAAGCGTCATCCGAGCAACATGGGCGGCTCAGGCAGCGAGGGCAATTGGACATACGGAGACTATCTGCAATTGCCCGCTTTGTTAGAACTTCAGGGTGAAGAAAGAGGAGTAAGCCCTGATGAAATGCATTTCATAATCGTTCACCAGACCTTCGAACTTTGGTTCAAGCAGGTCATTCGTGAACTAACCGAAGTTCGAGATATTCTCGCACAAGATCATGTTCCAGAGGATGATATTCCGATGGCGGTTGACCACCTTGGCCGCACAACCGAGATCTTTCGATTGATGGCAAATCAATGGACTGTATTGGAAACCTTGACCCCTCAAGGATTCCTAGCTTTCAGAGACGGACTTGGGACTGCGTCTGGATTTGAATCATACCAAATGCGTGAATTCGAAATTTTACTTGGTTTGGCCAATGAAGATAGATTGTATGGAATGGACCCAATTAGCACATTTCGCAAGTTAGCGAAGAATTCCGAAAGAGATGCAGCTATTCTTGCTCGCTTGGAAGATGTCGCGTCCAAACCTTCCCTCAGTGAGTCGTTAATGCGATGGGTGTCTAGAACTCCAATCATGGGTTCATTAGCTGGAAATGATGGCGACGAGGACACAGTTGCGGAATATATCGAGACTCATCTAAATTCACATGAAAAAATAGGCAAGCAGGCCGCTGAACGAATGTCGGGATATGGTGCTTCCAGTCCCGAAGAAGCGGCTGAGCGCTTTGCAGCATCTCACCAAGGAGCTATCGATTTCTTGAAGCCAAATGGAAATGTTAGCCGCGCTCGGGCTGGATTATTATTCATCGAATCATACAGAGAATTACCATTACTGACTTGGCCACGAACTCTAATAGATGCAATTGTAGAACTTGAAGAGTCGATGGTCAAATGGCGCCATTCACATGCGAGAATGGTAGAGAGGATAATGGGTAGAAGAATTGGAACCGGTGGAACTAGTGGTGTCGATTATCTAGATGCAACCTCTCAATATCGTATCTTCAAGGACCTATGGGCGGTTAGAACCATACTTGTAAAACCTGATTTCAGACCCGATCTAAAGAACGCAGAATTTTACGGTTATTCGTCCGAAAACTAAGGGATAGCAGCGACTTTCCCATCGCACCTTTCAAGGGGAGTAACTCACTCGCCTCGCCTGTGTCGACTCCGGTCATATGCGCATATGCGAGAACTCCCTTTGGTCGGTTTCGCGGAGCATTAGCCAATTACACAGCAGTTGATTTGGGAACTTTGGCTGTAAAGGGAGTATTGCAAAGGGCTGGAATAGATCCTCGTAGTGGAATCATCGACCAGGTCTACATTGGTCAGGTGCTTCAAGCAGGTGCAGGACAAGCACCTGCTAGACAAGTCGCAATGGGTGCTGGGCTACCATACTCAACCCCGTGTACAACCGTCAACAAGGTCTGCGGCTCAAGTCTCAAGGCTGTAATGATCGCAGCAACAGAAATTATGGCTGGAAGATCCAATGTCGTAATCGCCGGTGGAATGGAATCAATGAGTCAATCACCCCACTTCATCCGTGGGGCAAGGCGTGGTGATGAAATCTCATTTGCAGAATTGACTGGAATTTTAAGTCACGATGGGCTCAAGGACGCCTATGACGGATCAATGATGGGAATTACTGGTGAGACCATTGCTGAAGAAGCAAACATCTCGCGTACCGAATCCGACCAATATGCTCTCCGTTCTCACAACCTTTCCAACTCAGCATGGGAGAAAGGTTGGCTTGCAGAAGAGTGCGTTACAATGGATGAACTCGACCAAGATGAAGGAATTCGCATGGATACATCAATGGAAGGTCTTGCTGGACTTAGAACCGTTTTCAAGGATGATGGGCAAGTCACCGCTGGTAATGCTAGCCAGGTATCGGATGGGGGTTCAGCGGTTCTAATTGCCTCTGAGGAAACCGCCAATGAAAATGGCTGGCCTATTCTGGCTAGAATAATTGATTATGTTACATCTGGGGTAGAGCCAAACAGAGTCATGTCTGCACCTATACCAGCGATTCAAATGCTCTTGGATAGGAACCAATTAGAAATTTCTGATATCGATATTTTAGAGCACAACGAGGCATTTGCAGCAGCCTCATGCGCCATTCAGAATGCATTTGACTTCCCAGAGGAGAGATTCAACCCCCATGGTGGAGCGGTATCGATAGGACATCCACTAGGCGCAACAGGAACACGTTGCCTAATGACTCTGACAAACGCACTTAATCGCACAAATAGTAATCTCGGAATTGTTACGATTTGTCTAGGCGGTGGTAACGCCGTTGGTATGTTGATTGAGGCATAAAATCACTCAGAAATCCGCCCCCATAGGGGGCGAAGGCTAGCCGGTGGGCTAATAGGGGGCTCTTGGGTCGCCCGCCTCGATGGTTACTCCAGTACGGCAGCACACACGCTTCGAGAAGGCGCGAATCATAGGTGCACGAGCATTGCAAATTAGCATGGGTGCACCGCTATATGTATCTGAGGAAGAACTCCGTGAGAATTTCATGGAAGAACTAGTCCAACTCTATGGAACAGAGGACGCTCAAGCAAGATTCGTACTTGACCCTCTTAAGATTGCAATGCTTGAATATGAATCTCACCGCATTCCAATCGATGTAGACCCTCATACTGAGGAAGAATGAGGGCTCTACCGCTTATCGACCATTCAGAGGTGATGAGCGATGCTTCAGAAAGTAGATACTAAGCGATTGACTGCTGGTCTCATCGTACTTACCTTTCTGGTAATTGCTGTTGGCGGTTTGATTAGAGTCTCAGATGCTGGAGAATCCTGTCCAGACTGGCCAACTTGCTTTGGCACATGGGGATTCGACATTAGTCCAGAGGAACAAGAGGCATGGTGGAATGAAAATCCGGATGAAATAGATTCGCGAGGTGAACATCATAGATATACGACTTTTGAGATTTTTACAGAGTGGTTTCACAGACTTTTGGCAGGGGCTATTCTTGGCCCTCTAGTTATTCTAAACTGGCTTACTATTCGTCGAAATGAAGATGTTTCAAGAAAAACGACTTTCGCATCTAACTTGGCTTTGGGACTGATCATTTGGCAAGGAGCTCTTGGTTGGCTAACGGTCGAAATTGATAATGTTCATTGGAGTGTAGCAATGCATCTATCAAGCGCTCTTGCATTCATATTATCTCTAATCTGGTTGTGGATTTGTATAAATCGAGATGAAGTAAATCAACCATCGTGGTTCGAATTTGACCCAATTCTCGCTTCTAAGTGGAAGAATAGAATTGCATGGTTAGGGTTCGGTACATTCACCACAGTTTTTGCTGGAGTATTTGTTGCTACAACTCCAGGTGCAGACCAGATATGTGGGGTATCTGGAGATGTAAACTCGTGGCCTTTATGCAAAGGGAATTACTTTCCCGAAATAGTTGACTTGGAAAATCAATCTCAAATTATTCATCGATGGCTGGTAGCGATTGTTGGAGGTATTCTACTACTCGCTTGTTGGTTTGTTAGAAAGGAGCAGATTCAGCACCAGCACGGATTAGTCCTAAGAAATTGGATTTGGGCTGCATCCGCACTATATTGTTTGAATATTGCAATAGGCGCTCTATACATTCTTTCTTGGTCGCCTGAAAATGAAACATTTCGCGAAATGCTTTCTCTTATCCACCTGTTAATTGGTAGCACATCATTCCTCACACTAGCAACCGCTTGGTTGGCTATCTCTGCCTTCGCTTTACATGAGCCTGCACCCGAGACCTTGTGATGAGTCGAATTGAAGGCCACACGCCCAAAGGGCGTGCTATGGGAGAGAGTGGGGGTGGAGTCAAGGCTTGGCTAACTCTTACCAAACCTGGAGTGGTTGTTCTTCTACAGATTACCGCACTATGTGCGGTATTATCTCACGATTTGCTTGAAGCATCGGGATTTTCGGAGATGGATTGGAATGAATCCGTTCGTACTATGGCGATTGTTTTCGTGGGAGGATATCTCACAGCTGGAGGCGCTAATGCAATCAATATGTGGTATGATAGAGATATTGATCCAATCATGCAACGAACTTCAAAAAGGCCCATACCAAAAGGTACTATTAGTCCAAATGGAGCACTAATTTTTGGAATTTTCATCTCGCTGGCAGGAGTTATTTGGTTCCTTGAATTTGCTAATCAGGTAGCCGCTTTTTGGGCAGCATTCAGTATCTTATTCTATGTCTTCATTTACACCATTTGGTTAAAGCGAACCTCGGTTCAAAACATAGTAATCGGAGGTCTAGCGGGAGCCACTCCACCAGTGATCGGTTGGGCAACTGCGGTTGGTGATTTGAGTATCAATCTAGACTCCGTGCAAGATTTCGCGGTTTCAATTTTTGATTTAGGGAGCTTGATGCCTTGGTATCTTCTACTGCTAATATTCCTATGGACTCCTCCGCATTTTTGGGCCTTGGCGCTATATCGCTCAGAGGAATATGATTCCGTTGGAGTCCCAATGATGCCTGGAGTAAAAGGTGCAAAAAGAACCCTCATTGAAATGAAGATTTACTCTATTTTATTGCTAATTTTAGCAATATTTGCACCGATAGCTTTGGGTGGAATCGATAGAAATGATACAATCTACCATGTGTTTGGTTGGACTGCAATTGTTGTCACTCTATGGTATGCTAGGACAGTGTTCATAATCAATCCAAATGAGCCTAGAATCGAGTCTGGACGGATTCCAACTGCGGCTCGTTCTTTCTTTGTTTCAATGTTATATCTCGCTCTAATGTTTGCGATTGTTGTGGCTGCTAGCGCTGGTTTACAAGGTTCTATTCTGGGAGCGGTATTGGCGGCTACTATGATTGTTCGAGATGAATGGAACTCAAGAGCGCCTTCATCGAAGATTTCAGCCTGAATTCAGGAAATCCTCAAACGCCTGCCCGCCTGTTCGACGGACGTGGTACGCGTCGAGCGGCTGGAGGGTCAAGAATGAACGAGCGAGAACTCATCTATGATTGGAACATCATAGACTATGAAATCGAGCGTGATTCCGCTAATCATCCACATGATGTTTGGTTCGATGATGAGACTCTTAGAGACGGCTTACAAAGTCCTAGTGCACGTAATCCAACCATCGAACAGAAAATCGAATTAATCGATTACATGGAACGTCTAGGAATTCAAAAAGTAGATCTTGGACTTCCCGGTGCAGGACCATTTCATGTCAATCACATAGATGCAATGCTTACCCATATGGGTGAGAATGATTACGAATTGAGACCTGGTTGTGCGGTTCGAACCGTTGTTGGGGATATCGAACCGCTAGTAGATTTGCAAGCCAAGCACGAGAGGCAGATTCAGGCTAGTGCTTTCCTTGGAACTAGTCCGATTAGACAATTTGCCGAAGGTTGGACTATGGAGCGAATTCTCAGTACGGCTGAGAAAGCGGTTACATTTGCTGTCGATAATGACATCCCTGTGATGTTTGTCACGGAGGACACCACCCGTTCAAAGCCAGAAGAAATCAAGGAGGTTTACACCAGAGCAATCGAATTAGGTGCAGACAGAATTTGTGTTTGCGACACCTGTGGCCATGTGACGCCTAACGGAGTTCGAAAATTGCTTACTTTCATTCAGGACGAAGTTATTCCTGACGCAGGAGTGAAGCGTAGAGATATCGAAGTAAATTGGCATGGCCACCAAGATAGAGGATTGGGTGTTGCAAACAACCTCGCTGCTGTAGAGGTAGGAGCGGATGTAATTCACGGAACTGCATTGGGTGTAGGAGAGAGGGCAGGAAATGCTCCCCTAGATCAAACCCTAGTCAATCTCTCACTAATGGGAGTTATCGAGAACGACCTAACCGCTCTAAATGAATACATGAGAAAGGCGCATGAATATGTCGGAGTCGCTCTGCCGCGGAATTATCCCGTCTTTGGAGAAGATGCCTTTGAAACTGGTACAGGAGTGCATGCCAGCGCAGTAATCAAGGCGATGAAAAAGGGAGATCATTGGCTTGCAGACCGTGTATATTCAGGAGTCCCTGCTCAGGATTATGGCCTTCAGCAGATTATTCGAATTGGCCATATGAGTGGGCGCTCAAACATAATTTGGTGGTTAGAACAAAATGGGTACGATGCAGATGATGATTTAGTTGCTCATATGTTTGAAGTGGCGAAAAATCAACGTCGATTGATGGATGACGATGAAGTTCACCAGGCAATATCAGATTACAAGCAAAACAACTGATTACATACTAATTTTAGCCGATGCGCCAACCACCCATGCATCGGCAACGGCTAAAACCCCTACAACATCGAAGTCAATCCATGCGTACGACAGCGATGCTACTTGTTCTGATGCTTGTATCACCTGTCGCGGCATCTATTGGTGAAGGGCAAAATTACGATATGGACTTTGAGATAGACGGAGAGAATATCCTACCTACTTATTCTAGAGCTGTTCAGTTGGCATTCGATAGGGTTGAGAATCTCGAACAATACACCGATGATGAACTATCTCAAACAAACCAATGGTTGGTTGTAACCCAAATTCCAATCGACAAACAATCACTGACTTTGGCAAAACCAGAATCGGTGGAAACTGCACCTATACTCACAGGCGCTTACATTTGGTATTTTGATAATCCACTAGAGGCTATTGACGATCTCGAAATGTTGCTTCAAATTGGTCATATTGAATCCTATTCACCATTGGTTGAACGACAACAATTCCCAAGAGACAATCCTAACGACCCTGAATTTTCCTCTCAGTGGCATCTTGAAAATACAGGTCAGACCTCAGGACTGAGTGGAGAGGATATCAATGCCACAGATGTCTGGGATAATTATCGTGGTGAAGGTATAGTCATCAGCATAGTCGATGATGGATTAGACCATCAGCATCCCGATATCATCGATAACTACGATGCGAACTATTCCTACGATTGGTGTAACGATGATAGCGATCCGGCACCAAATTCTTGGAATGGGCACGGAACTGCTGCTGCAGGTGTAGCCGCCGCTGTTGGAAATAACTCACTATATGTCTCAGGAGCGGCTTGGGAAGCAACACTTGGCGGCTCTACCCTAATCGCGTGCTGGTCCGGTGACAGTACCGAAGCTGATGCATTGTCGTTTGAGAATGATGATATCGACATATACTCCAATTCTTGGGGTCCTGCGGATGACGGTGAAACTCTATCTGGACCTGGTCCACTTACACTTGCCGCCTTTGAGGAAGACGCGTATAATGGAAGAAAGGGCCTAGGTAATTCCATCACATGGGCTGCAGGAAATGGTTTGGGTAGTGATGACGATGCAAACAAGGACGGTTATGCAAATAGCCGATTCACCATTGCAGTAACCGCAATATCCCACGAAGGGGATCAATCATACTATGCCGAACCGGGTGCAAACATTCTCGTTGCGGCTCACTCAAATGGCGATGGTGAGGGAATAACAACCACAGATATCGTCGGAAGCGGGGGATACAACGGTAGTGGAAATGTCACCCATACCTTTGGAGGAACCTCAAGCGCCACGCCATTAGCCGCTGGAGTAATCGCACTGATGTATGACGCAAATCCATACTTGACGTGGCGAGATGTACAGGAAATTTTAGTGCAAACCTCACGAATGAATGATCCATCAGATTCCTCTTGGAATACAAATGGAGCCGGCCACGATGTATCTCACAAGTATGGATTTGGCGCAGTAGATGCCGGAGCCGCTGTCTCAATGGCCTTGAATTGGACCACCTTGGAACAAGAAATCAACTCGACCTACGGACCGTATTTACCTAACTTTGACATTCCAGATGGAAATCTCTCATGGAGCGAATTCCCAATCACAGTTACAAGTGAATTATCATTAGAAAGTGTAGATGTTATCGTCGATATCAACCATACCTACCGTGGCGATTTAGATATTGTATTACAGTCACCAGATGGAACAGAATCATGGTTAGCAGTCAGCAATGGAGATAGTAACGACGATTATTCCGATTGGTTGTTCAATACTGTCCATCATTGGGGTGAATCGAGTTTAGGTCTCTGGACACTAAAGGTTCGAGATTCTACCACTGGTGGAACTGGAACTCTCAATTCGTGGGAATTGATTTTCCACGGAGTGGATAACGATTGGGACCATGACGATGATGGATTATCTGATGAAAATGAAACTCTAGTTTGGGGCACTGACCCATATGATGCAGATACAGATGATGATGGATTGTCTGATTACGATGAAGTGATGAGTTTTGGCACTAACCCTCTCGCTAGTGATTCAGACACCGATGGATTGACTGACCTACAAGAAATTTTCAACTATGCAACTAACCCAATGAATTCAGATAGCGATAATGACGGACTATCAGATGGATTGGAAGTGAATTATTGGGGTACTGATCCTTTGGTTTATGACCCCGATGCAGACAATGATTTATTCTACCATTTCCAAGATTGCAACGATAATAATCCTGATGTTAATCCAGGCACCTACGAGAGATTGAATGGAATTGATGATGATTGTGACGATCTAACCGATGAAGGTTTCAATTTCACTGACAGAGACTCAGACGGCCTTTTGGATTGGCCGGAATACCACATCCACGGCACTGATTTCGAGGACGCTGATACCGATGATGATGGATTAGATGACGGTATCGAAGTGGAAACTTATGGCTCTAATCCTCTGTCATATGACCCAGATGCGGATCAAGATGGATATCATTGGTTCCTAGATTGTGACGATGAAGATGAATATCGTAATCCAGCATTACCTGAATTATTAGACAATAAGGATAATGATTGCGATCTTGTTATTGACGATGGATTCTGGGATTTAGATTCTGATTCCGATGGATTAGATGATTATGATGAGTATCATAACGTAACAAGTAACCCATATGATGGTGATACCGATGATGATGGATTACCCGATGGACTCGAGGTAAAGACCTACGGCTCAAATCCACTATGGGCTGACCCCGATGATGATGGAGATGGATGGTATTGGTTCCAAGATTGTCAGGATGATGATGCTGAAAGAGCCCCTCTACTCGCCGAATCACTAGATGCAAAGGACAACGATTGTGATGAAGAAGTAGATGAGGACTTCCGTACTCTTGATTCGGACCAAGATGGTCTTTGGGATTATGATGAATTCCACAATCTATCAACCGACCCAACAGATTCAGATTCTGATGATGACGGAATGAGTGATGGAAAGGAAGTCAAAGAAACCGGCTCTGATCCATTAGTTTTCGACCATGACCGTGACGAAGATGGATTCTATGCCTTCGAAGATTGTGAAGATTTGATTGAAACAATCAATCCAGATGCTACTGAGACATGGAATGGTTGGGATGATGATTGTAATGACGTGGTCGATGATTCCTTGAATCGAGCTGAACTAATCGAATCTTCGTTGAGCAGAACCAGTACTGTAGATTGGAACTCTGTAAATGATACTCTTCGTATCGATATTCGAAATATTCCAACTACTGTTACTAAGGAAATGGTCTGGGAGATGGAAGGAATAATTCTATCTGGCAACTGGAGTGAAAATGGTCAGACCTTGATTATCGAAGAAATCGACTGCAAATCAAAAGATTGGGGATTAGCGGAAATTCTTTGCTCGCAACGCAGTGGTGTCCGAGAACTAAATCTAACCATAACGGATTCCGGATTCGAAACTAAATTACAGTGGACGGTCGATGTTGAAGTCTACATCCCTGCACCAACATTGATTGAATCCCTATTCTCATTCCTTGGCTCCAGTTCCGGAATTGTTGTTATCCTAATAGTAATTCTTTCACTAGTTGGAGGAGTTGCATTAGCCGGAATGAAAATTAGGGAAAACAAAATGATCGCCGAAGCCTATGCAGAATTCAGAGTTAACCAAAGTCCACCAGGCGTCGCCCCTGAGCACCGCGCGACTGAACTTCCCGCAGCCCCCGACCTCAGCGCCCTATTGAGTCAGCACAGTGACAACAATCCGCCAATGGTAGAATCTGTTCCAATGCTTCAATCAACTGTAGTCACAGTCGATGCGACTGCAATAGTTAGTGAAGAATCTTCTGAAAAAGAATGAATCTTAGGCTTCATCCGCCTCTTCCTCGGCTGCCGATGGTATATTTTCGCCCCACTCAGCATCTGGTGAACCCCCTTCCCATTCTCCTTCAACTGAAATGTCCTCAATTTCGTCGTCTTCACGCCATGGGGGTTCTCCATCGGCGCCGCTTAGAACTAACACGCCTTCATCGTCCAAACGTCTCTTTACTGTCTTGATTCCTTTTGAAATGGGCAATAAATGGCCAATTGGAGTACCAGTGGTTACGAATGGATGCGTTGCAATACAAATCAGTAGACCATCTGTGGGCGAGCGTATTTCCATTGAAACTCCTGGGTGTTCAGGATCTGAGACTGTTGCCACCAATTCATTCTCCTCTACCCAAGAGCCGGCCGGAGTCAATACATCCAGTAGACCGCCGTGATCGGAACGAATCCATACAGAACCCGATGCAAGTAGCCTAAATCGCGGTCTACTAGAATAGCCAGGAATGACCTTCAAACTTCTCAGTACATTCAGAACCCCATACATAGCAATCTGGATAGATTCGGGGTCTGCTTCATCTGCTCCACCGCCCTCGTAAGTAATACAACTGATTCCGTAGTCATCAGCAGTCCTCCTGAGGGAACCTTTGGGTCCTTCACTGTCTAGAATAACCTCGATTCCGAAAGAACGAGCACTTCGATTGCTTGCTGGATTAGCTAAGTTAGCCCTGATTTGTGGCATATTTGAACGACCCAAAGCGGCGGTGTGTAAGTCGAGTATGTGATCAGAATTTTGGAAAATCTCCTTCCACAATCTGTTTGCTACCCTCGAGGTTGTGTTTGAATCCTCTTTACCTGGAAAGAATCGATTCAAGTCCCTACCGTCGGTCATATATCTGCTTCGACGACGGTAACCGGGCATATTCACGATTGGAATAATCCGAATGGTTCCTGCAACCGTGGAGGGATCAATGGGCTTATCCTCTCCTAAGATTGCATGCGATTGTAAGTAAGTCAATGCTAAGGGGCCAACTAATTCATTTCCGTGAAGTGCTCCAATCAAGGTAACGACCGGCCCTGGCCTTGAACCATGGATTACTGTAATTGGAATTGGCCAAGATTCACCAATTTCTACATCCATCAAGTCATATTCAATTTGTCGAATTGTTCCGGGTTTCACAAGCTTGCGACCAATTCGATGTGATTTCCACCCACTAGCACGAGACCATGTTTTCGGGGTGCTGCTAGGCTCTTCCAAGGCTTTCTCAATCTCTTTCCTTCGACTTGTCGGAATTTGATTTGAGACTTTTATTGGCTGATGGCGCCGCCTCTTCGCCCTAGGAACTCTTACGTTTCCGTCATCCTTTTTGGACGACTTAGGAGCCTCTTCGGAATCCACCAATACCACTCTGTGGAGTCTACCAAATAAGAGGATTAGCATACAGGGATTGAGTGAAAAATTGCCTTATTCTTGGGCAATTGTTGTATTCCGCTTAGTACCCGGAATGAACAATGAGTGCCTCAAATGGAGAGTCAGTGCAAGAGTTACATGCTCCAAATAGCATCTGTTTTGGTTGTGGTCCTGCTAACTCAGAAGGCCTACGTATACGCTCATTCCGGACCGATAAAGGACTAGAAATGAGGTTTGACCCCTCACCTGAGCACCAAGCATTTCCTGGAATGATAAACGGAGGCATCATTGGAACTTTGATGGATTGTCATGGTAATTGGACCGCTGCAATCGCTCTAATGGATCAATCTGGAGATTCTGAACCACCCTGTACAGTTACCGCGAATTATAGTATCAAACTTCGAAGACCCACTCCTTTCGGAAATGAAATACAAGTAACCGGTGAGGTAATCGAATTGGAGGAGGATAGAGCTAAAGTCAAGATGGAGTTGATTTCTGATGGGAAAATATGTGCTGTTGGAGAAGGTCTTTTCATTGCAGTGAAAGAAGGGCATCCAGCATACCATCGATGGAATTAGTCACATATATTCTCAGAACAAGAGTATATACGTCAAGTTAGTAATCCGCATGTATGATTGATGAACTTGTGACGGTTCTACAAATAGCCATTGCAGTTGTAATAATTGCAGTTTGGATATTCAGACCAAGATTAGAAACCGGCTTCCGTGCAGGGAATGCAAAGAATATCGTCGAAGAATTTGCAGTTTATGGTTTACCACAGTGGTCGGTATATGCTATCGGAATAACCAAGTTGACTCTCGCAATTCTACTGATTGTAGGTATTTGGTATTCTTCATTAGTACAATTTGCCGCACTAGGGATGGGTTTGTTAATGGCGGGAGCCGTGATTTGTCACTTGAAGACAAAAGGCGATCCACTAAGCCGTGCTACTCCTGCATCTCTTATGTTAGTCATGTGTGTTGTTGTATTTTACCTAGGTTAAGCGATTAGATTCGGTATCCTTTAGAACGGCGGATTCTAAGTCGATATGTGCCGGTGGACGAAGACCTCCCAGAGGTAAGTCTCGCAGACCTAGATGTGGATGAGAGAATCATCCAACACCTTAGGTCTGAATGGGGTATTGAGGAGCTTTTTCCCCCTCAGCGTGAAGCCCTGCCATATGCACTAGCTGGACACAATTTGATGCTAACTATACCCACTGCGAGTGGAAAATCATTGGTTGCTCACCTGACTATGATTCAACGACTAATTTCGGATCTAAGTGGAAGTAGAGGCCTCTATATCGTACCACTGAAAGCATTGGCCTCAGAGAAAGTCGAAGAGTTACAAGAATTGGCGAGTTTGGTTGGACTTAGAGTCGGTATAGCGATAGGAGATAGGAGCGGAGAAACCAGTGGAATCGAAGATTCGGATATTCTAGTTTGTACGAGTGAGAAACTCGATTCGATTTTACGAACTCGTGAAGGTGTAATGGAAAAAATCGGCGTAGTTGTAGCAGATGAGTTTCATCTTTTACATGACATATCCAGAGGGCCCACATTAGAGGTTCTTCTTTCCAGAATCCGCCACTCCCAACCCGAAGCCCAACTCATTGCTCTCTCAGCGACGGTTGGAAATTCACAAGATATGGCGGATTGGTTAGATGCTAAACTAATCCAATCGAGTTGGAGACCTATACAACTTCATTCTGGAACATTAACTGGCCTTAATGTCAAGATTCACCGAATAGATGGGCCCGATAATGTAGAATGGCCAGAACCTAGAATGATTGAAGGAAGGAATACAAAAAGGCTGCAAGCGGTCCTAGATGATTCATATTCAACTGGAGGACAAATGCTAGTATTCGTAAACTCTAGAGCATCGGCCCAGAAAGAAGCTAGAGAGTTATCAAAACACATTAGAAAACAGATTTCTGATGGGCCGATTAAGTACGATACTGAACTAATTGATGAATGGGAAAAAATCGCTGAGCGATTAACTCGTCGAGAGGATACCTCGGTGATGGGTAGGGCACTTTCACAAGCCATTAGAGGAGGTGTTGCATTCCATCACGCAGGATTAACTCATAGCCAAAGAAAAACTGTAGAAGAGGCATTTAGACAGGGTACTTTGCTAGCAATTGTGGCAACTCCAACCCTCGCACAGGGAGTAAACCTACCAGCGAGAAGGGTAATCATTCGAGATCATCGAAGGTGGAGTTCGATTGGTGGAGGTTCAATGCCTCTTCCTGTTATGGAAATACGGCAGATGTTAGGCAGAGCTGGAAGGCCTAAATTTGACGACTCGGGTGATGCATGGATACTCGCAAAAGATGAAGATGATGAATTAAATATCGTTGAATTGTATATGTTGAGTGAACCGGAAGAAGTTACTTCAAAATTAGCTAACCCATCTGCAGTTCGTGCTGAAGAGGACCCCTCGCTATTGACTCATCTTCTCTCAGTAATGGCTACGGGAGGGTTACGAGATAGAGACTCAATCTCCCGATTTTTCAGGAAAACCTTCCTTGCTACCCACATGAATGAACAAAGTTTGGAAGCGCGTCTAGATGATGTCATAGGCTGGTTGGCTGAAAATGGAATGATTACTAGGGAAGGCGAATCTGAAGAGGTTCTATCGAGAATAAAGGAAAGAGAGAATTCAATATCTGAAACAGAAGATTGGCAGGATGAAATGCCTGAGTGGGTAAAGACTGGGCAAAGTGTACCAGGATTAGAGATATCAAAATCAGAATTTGAATCAACAACCACGCTTTCTCCGAGGAAGGGGCCAGCAATCTTTGGGTTCTCAAGAGCAAGTCAAAGAATTACTAGTGAGCCGAGTCTTCCTGACCCTGCTTCAATGACTTATTCTTCCACTCCTCTTGGTAATCGTGTCGCTAGACTGTATCTCAATCCGATTTCTGGCAGAATGATACACGATGGAATGCAAAGGGCCATGAGAATAATGATTGGAACCGATGATGTACACCAACTATCTCCAATGAGTTTGCTTCACTTAGTAGCCTGTACTCCAGATTTCCTCGCGCTTTGGCCAAGAAAGGAAGAGGCCGAGAGAATTCAGACCGCTATACATTCTCACCAACGTGAGTTCCTTACAGAAGCTGTGGATGCGGACATTGAACGTAGAATGAAGGGAGTTTTGGTGCTTGAAGATTGGATTAATGAAGCCAGAATGGAGGACCTAGAAAATAATTGGAACGTTCAACCAGGTGATGTACGAAGCCGAGTTGATTTGGCAGAATGGCTACTATACGCAATGAGGGAAATTCTCAACGATGATGATGAATTAAGGCAATTGGACCCCTCACAACATAAGGTGTTAGTCGATTTGGTTAGTGAATTACACAGGAGGATTAGTCATGGATGTAAATCAGATCTACTCGGCTTAGTTTCGATTAGAGGAATTGGGCGAACCAGGGCTAGAGAGATGGTTGATTTGCTCGGTGTTGAGAATGCCTCTGATGTGGCTGGTTTAACGGAAAGAGACCGAAACAAACTGGCAAGCCTAAGGGGTTGGAGTATTCGCTTGGTAGATAATTTGGTAGAGGCTGCATCTAGATCAACTAGACGACAAAGATGAACTGAACAATTCATCAATCAGACCTCATCGGAAAGCATGGCTCAGGACCATAGAGTGCCTTGGTTCCCCGCATGGGGAATACACTTTCCTGAGCCATTGGATGACCCTCAAAATGTAATTTCAATCTTTAACGAATGGCGGCCAAATGAACGTTGGTTGTTACTCTCATATTCCGCTGCTGCTAGTGAGATTCATCTATGGACTGTATGGCACGCTCTAAGAAGAAGGGAATTGCGAAATTCAATGGTTGGCAATAATGTTGACACAGAATTTCTTCGATTGATATCCGGCACTCACCAAATACGAATTGCCTTCGGGAGGGCTGGTCTAAAGCAAGGCGATGAAAACGCTTGGATTGTCTACCTTCCAGAATTTGGTACTGAATACCCGTTTAACCTGGACGGTGAAACCCTAGAAATTCCTCGAAATACATTCAATGATGCTACCGCCGATGCAAATCGTTTGATGCTTCACCTAAAATCAAGTTTGGTAACTGAAAGGCCAATGCCAACCGTTGAGGGACTACAGAGATTAGGAAATGATTCTAATTTTACCGATTCTAATTTATTGGAAATTGAATCCGCATTTCTGTTACACGCTGCTATGGCAGACATGAGCACTTGACCCCTTTGGGGTCAAACTGATAGACGGGAGCCTCTAGGGTGCAACTGAGATTATGTCGAGATTCTTTGGATTCCGAACCTGTACTGTCTGCAATGAACCGTGCACACCGGGTAATTTTGTTGACCACGACGGAAAGAGATATTGCACAGCCTGTTGGATAGAAAAAGAAAATCCAAAGCACGAGGGTATCGAAGATATCAGAGCCGCCAATCGTGAAGCAGCGGCAAAGTGGAAGAGACAGAAGTACAGCAGAAAAGAAGGTCCTTTACCAACTGGACCAATGTCTGCTAGGAAAGATTGAGGGGTTGAAATGGGCTTTGTTCCTGACGACCTTGATGGTTCATCTTGGGAATCCATAGAACCCTACATGAATGACCTAAGAGATCGCAAACTAAGTTGCTCAAATTGTCTAGAGACTTTCATCACCGATAGGTCTAGTCTATCAGAAGTCATTTCGGAAGCTAGAGCGAGACTTTACATCGATATGACTTGTCATACAGACGATGAGGGAATACAAAAATCATGGATGCAATTCGTAGAAAATGTTCAACCAAAATTATCCGAATACAGTGACATTCTCAATCGACGACTTGTTGAACACGAATCGGTAGACGAACTGCCAGAGAGGTTCGACATATTGGTTAAGGGACTAAAGACTGATATCGAAATATTTCGAGAGGAGAACATACCACTTAGCACACAGTCTACAAAGCTGGTAACTGAATATAACGAGATTTGTGGAGCCCAAATGGTAGAATTTGACGGAGAACAAAAGACCTTTGCTCAGATGGCTATTTACTTAGAGAATACAGATAGGACAATTCGAGAGGCTGCTTGGAAAGCTGTCTCTGAGAGACGATTTGAGGATAATGAAAGAGTCTCAGAAATCTACGATGAATTAATCCAAATTCGCCATAAAATGGCCACAAATGCAGGTTTTGAAGGTTTTCAACAGTATATGTTTGCCTCTATGCATCGATTCGATTACACTATCGAAGATTGTTTAGAATTCCACGAATCTATCGAATCTGTTTGCCAGCCATTACGCCACAGAGCAGATAGGGGACGTATGCAAGATTTAGGTCTTGAATCGTTAAGGCCATGGGACATGGGTGTCGATGTGAAAGGTCGCCCACCACTTCAACCATTCAATGATGTCCAAGATATGGTGGATGGATGCTCGCGTATCTTTCACAATATGTCCGCAGAGTTGGGCAATTATTTCGATCAATTAGATGCTAATGATTGCCTGGATTTAGATAGTCGAAAGGGGAAAGCCCCTGGCGGATATCAGTATTACTTGCAAAAGAGCAGATTGCCATTTATTTTCATGAATGCTGCTGGAACTCAAAGGAATATCGAGACTATGATTCATGAAGCCGGCCACGCTTTCCATTCATTCTATTCGGGTCACTTAGACCTAATCCATGAAAGGGATTCTCCAATTGAATTCGCTGAAGTGGCAAGCATGGCGATGGAACTTCTAACCCATCCTCATTGGGAAGAATTCTATGATAGTAAAGATGCGGATAGAGCAAGGCGAAAGCACCTAGAAGATATCATTTCATTTATGCCATGGATGGCTACAATAGACGCGTTCCAACATTGGGTTTACGCTAATCCCAATCACTCTAGAGAAGAGCGTGCTGAGAAGTGGTTAGAACTCGGAGAACGGTTTGGACCAAAGGTGGATATGGATGGATTTGAGGATATTCAAAAAGTGTCTTGGCAACGCCAGGGCCATTTATTTGGAGTTCCCTTCTATTACGTCGAATACGGAATTGCACAACTTGGAGCTCTACAGATGTGGAAATACCACCGAAGAGACACCGAAGACGCTCTTGCTAGATACAAAGCCGGCCTTTCATTGGGTTACACCCGAGGACTAACTGAATTGTTTCAAGCCAGTGGACTAGAACTATCGTTTTCAGAATCCTACGTCAGTGATCTCATTGGAGAAATCGATGAAGCATTGGCAGAATTACCTGCATGACTTCACACTCGGACCCCGAGGGCCTCTCAGGAATCAATCCCTCAGACCCTCGGCAGTCACGGTGAACACAGCCTCTCCCTCAGGTAGGTTGGGACTGTCGACTAGGCGGGCGATTCTTCGACCACCCTTCGACTTCCTGAGGTAGAGACGGAAAGTACTGGCGTGCCCAACAATGTGACCCCCGATGGCCTTTGTTGGATCGCCCCACATTGCGTCTGGTTTGGACATAACCTGGTTAGTCACCAAAACCAGAGCATTGTGAACATCTGATAGCTGCTTGAGTTCTTTCAGATGTCTGTTGAGTTTTTGCTGTCTTGCAGCGAGCATTCCACGGCCTACATATTCTGCGCGGAAGTGACTGGTTAGTGAGTCAACAATGATTAATTTGACATCAATATTCTTCGAGAGCTTTTTGATTTCATCTACTAACAACATCTGATGAGCCGAATTGTAGGCACGAGCGACGTGTATTCTATCAAGAACCGCGCTAGGATCTAAACCTACAGCTTCTGCCATTTGTGCTATTCTTTCGGGCCTGAACGTATCTTCTGTATCTATGTAGAAAATCTCTCCATCAAATCCTCCTTGTTCACTAGGCAGTATTGTGTTAACAGCTAGTTGGTGACCTATCTGTGTCTTTCCACTTCCAAACTCACCATATACCTCAACTATAGCTTGGGTTTCAAATCCCCCTCCTAGCAACTCATCCAAGGCCGCTGATCCAGATGTTAACTTCTGGACTTCTTTACGGCGTTCTAGTAATTTATTTCCGGATACGAATCCGCCAATGTTAGCCATTTTCTTGGCGCCTTGAATAATCTTGGAAGACACCGCTTCACCCAATTCGGCTTGTTCGGCTAATTCATTTGGACTCATTACTGCAATAGCGAGTAATTCTTCAAAACCTGCCTCTCGCAATTTTTCAGCGGTAGCTGGTCCCACACCAGGCAAATCATCTATGGTTGCCTGTTCTTCATCTGCGTCTATCACGATAGAGCCATCTTCTTCGTCTAACTTTTCACTTGCGGTCTTCTTGGCCATCTTTCTCACCTTTGCTTCACTATCCCTCAATGCTAGACGGTATATGAATAACAGAAGGACCCCTTTAGCATAATTGAAAGTGTAATGCTAACATGATGAGTCCGCAGTGTCCTTATTTTTCACTTTCAGTTTTCATTTAGTTCTAACAATTACAAGCATTAATTGCAATTCAATTTTGGTAGCGAGTGGTGGATTTGAACCACCGGTCTCCGGGTTATGAGCCCGACGAGATAACCTGGCTACTCCAACTCGCTACCCCATCGCTGATGCCTCAGTTATTTGAAGCGAGCGGGAAGCCATAATTCCGATTCTGAGATGGGAACAGTATTGAGATGCCAGCATTCCGGCAACATCTGAACCAACCATGGAAGGCAATGTCCTGATTCAGAATGCCTCCTTAGTTTTGTCAGATCGTATTGTAGAAGGAGACCTTCGTGTATCCAATGGTTCTATCCAAACAATAGCGATCGGAGGCGGCTTGGAAGTCTCAAATGGAGAATCGCTAATCGATGGCACTGGACTACATTTGCTACCAGGTGCAATTGACCCACACGTTCACTTCAGAGAACCGGGGAATACCGACAAGGAAGATTTGCAAAGTGGCAGTAGAGCAGCAGTCGCAGGTGGAGTGACTGCTTTCTTGGATATGCCAAACAATGTGCCCAATGCAACAAATCGCGCTACTTTAGAGGCTAAAATTGCTCTTGCTGAATCAAAATCGGTAAATCACTTCGGATTCTTTGCTGGAGCAACAAGAGATAATGTCAGAGATTTACAAGATATCGAAGGCATGGACGGAGTTTGCGGAATCAAGATATTCATGGGAAGTAGCACAGGGGACTTACTTGTTCATGAACAAAAAGACTTGGAAAATATTTTTGCAAATACTGGTGGTATAATCGCAACCCACGCAGAAGATGAAGAAAGACTTCAGCAACGTATCGCAGAATTTGGTGATCAGACTGACATCAGAAAACACGCGGAATGCAGAGATGTTGAATGTGCTTTCATTGCCACAAAGAGGGCTGCGGCACTTGCCAAAGACCACGAACATCGACTGCACATAGTTCACCTAACCAGCGCAACTGAA
>TARA_B100001121_G_scaffold241873_1_pt1 | contig 24375 bp, 30 predicted proteins | sample TARA_B100001121 | Tara Oceans TARA_B100001121 (sample SAMEA2622817) | marine metagenome | biome: marine biome (ENVO:00000447); feature: surface water layer (ENVO:00002042); material: "saline water (ENVO:00002010), including plankton (ENVO:xxxxxxxx)" | depth 5 m
GAAAAAAGACTTAAAATTTGTTCTGAGTGTCCCAGACTTTTCAGACCTACATATACATGCAAAGAGTGTGGATGTTTTATGAAAGTTAAGACCAAATTTAAACTATCTAAATGCCCTTTGGGTAAATGGGACGAATAATATAAATATACCTATACAGATATGGAGTTATTATGGCTAATTTAAAAGATATGGAAGGTCCTATTAAATTTGATAAAGGTGTTGAACTTTATTATGACCCTAAAAAAGATATGTTTTATGACGAAAAAAAGAAAAAGTACGTAAAAGAAAAAGATATCCTCAAACTTGTTTCTGAAGATGAAGATATTGAAGATATCGAAGATATTCAATTGACCGGTGATTTAGAGGGAAACCTTTTCGAAGCATTATCCAGATCTGCTAGATTGCAAAAGTCTAGACAGATGAAGAAGATGGCGAAAAGAATGGCCCTCAAGAGAAAAATGAAAATGAAGAAACCTGCTGGTGCAGATGAATTAAAAAAACGTGCTAGAAAAATGGCCATAAATTTTCTTAAAAAGAAACTTCTAAAAGGTAAAGATATTAGTAAATTATCTTCTGCTGAAAAAGAAAAATTGGAAGATATGATTAAAAAGAAAACTTCAGTTATCAAATCACTTGAAGCTAAATTCCTTAAAGTTGTTAGGCAGTTGGAAAAGGATAGAAGAAAGAATGAAGAAGTTGACCTTTTTGAAAAATCAGAAGAATATCAAAAGTTCTTTCAATCTGCTTTGAAAAAGTTTGGTATAGACTCACCTGCTGAATTAGACGACAAGAAGAAAAAAGAATTCTTTGACTATATTGATAAGAATTGGGAAGGTGAGAACGAAGAGGATGAGGAAGAAACTATTGAAGAGTTGAATATTGGAATGAGTTTTGCTGGAAACGGTCTGTCAGTTTATGATAGAGATAGAGAATCATCTGGTGACTATTTGAAAATTGCTCACGTTCAAGGAAAACCTAATAAGAAAGTAAAAGATGGGGATGATATAACTCTAAACATATACGATAAGAAAAAATCAAACCATAAAGCAATTATAGCAAAGGTTGAAAAGTCTTTTCCTAAATCTAAAATCAAAGTTGATGATAGGTCTAAAATGAAAATGACACAGGAAGAAACTATTGAAGAAGCAAAATTCAAAACACTCGACGTTTGGAGAGAACTCTTCAAAAAGTACGTAGATAAGAAAGAAAAAACTCCTCATTCAATTGCTTATAAAAAATTGATTGATGCTATATTCTTGTCTGGTAAAAAGAAAGATATTCAAGATGCTTACAAAAATTTAGAAAAACTGACTCCTGGAGCATATAAAGAATTTAAGGACTATGCGATGAAAGTTGCTAAGTCAATGGTAAAAGAAGAAACTATTGAAGAGAATTGCGGTTCAAAACATAAGAAGATGAAAGAGGATAAAGAATTCAAACCTCACATGATGTATGATCCAAAAACTGGAAAAGCATACAAAGCAGAAAAACCAGAAGACCACGAAAGAATGTCCAAATTAGGATATACTCACGAAAAACCTAAAAAGATTGAAGAACTATCAATTGAAGAGAGATACGATATAAAAACCAGACTGAAGGTACATAAAGCAATGATGAAAAAGTATGGAAATGATCCATACTATAAACAAGTTATTGACGCAATCCTATCTAAAGGTACGTCTGATATGGAAAAAGCAATTAAATCTTTGATATCAATTAGAGGTGCGCAAGCACTTAAAAATCTCCAAAGTGATATGAAGAGTATGCTTGGAGAAACTGTTGAGGAATCAAGAATAAGACTATCATCATTAATGAATGGTGGTGCTTTGCTTTATGATAGAGATGAAGACCCAGATGATGACAAACTTGCTACCGTTAAGGTAAAAGGAAATCCAAAAAAGGATATCAAAAACGGTGATGACTTGGTTCTCAGTCTAATGGATAAAGGTAAGTCAAAGGAAAAAGAGATTCTAAAATCTTTGAAAAAATACTACCCTAAATCAAAAGTGGTGAAGGAAGAAACTATATCACCTAAAATGGCAGCATACCTAAATTTTCTAAACAAAAATCTAGAAGAAGGTAAGAAAGATTACGAAATCTATCATAATACTTTCACATCCGCAATTGATGAGGTGAAGAAGTTTGCTAAGAAAAACGGATATGAGTTAGATGATGATGACCTTTTCCACAAAGTCGGAACTGGTCCGAAAAAACCTTCAACAGGTAAAACAAATAAGTACCATCTTAAATTGATAAAGGGTGGAAAAGAAAATAAAAAGCAATTACATTTTCAAGTTTATGGAATGAAGACTCAATATGAATTGAATATGTACATTTCATAGGAATGGAAATGAACAGAATATCACAATACAAAAGATATCTTGATGAGAAGAGTGGTATCCAAGAAAAGGAAGAAGTAACAGAAGAGTTGCCTTTAATAGAGGAAGAAGTACTGAAATCTTCCGAAATTAAGTTATTAATTCTGACTTCTGCTAAGGATAATGAAGAACCTACTGTAAATCGTCTAGAAAAGGTTTGTGAAAAAAGAAAAATAAAACTTTACAGAATTTCTTCCGACAAAGCTTATGCATCCAAAAAGGGTGAGTCGAAAGAAACTTTAATCATTTACAATTATGATGGTGAAGGAAAAAGTTTAGAAATAGGTTCAAATGAAAATGTAGTCTGTATAGCAAGAAGGACTGTGGTTACAAATAGAAACGCAGGTATTCTTCATAAGATGTTAGCAGACCACGGTGTTTTTTGTATTAACTCCCCTAAGAGTGTGCGAACAGCAAGTAATAAGTTCAGTGCTTATATAAATTTTGTCAATAATGATATCAATACACCAAAGACCTGTTTAGTCAGTGATATTGAATATATTGATGATGCTATCAAAGAGGTTGGAAATAAGTTTCCTGTTATTTTGAAGTTTACAGAAGGTCACGGCGGCAAAGGTGTTATGAAACTGGAGTCGAAAGAAAGTTTGATATCAGTTATACAAGCTCTCCGAAGTGATGAAGAAAATTCCGTAGAACTAATACTTCAAGAGTATAAGAAAATAAAAGACGATAGAAGAATTCTAGTGTTGAATAATAAAGTTGTTGCAGCTGCCAGAAGAATCAAAATGAAAAATGATTTTCGCACAAACGTTTCTCTTGGTGCTGATGTAGAACCATATAAACCCACCAAAAAAGAAATAGACTTGGCAATTAAAACTGCTAAATCTGTCGATTGTTATTACTGTGGTGTTGATATTATAAAGAGTGATGGAGAATATTTTGTTTTAGAAGTGAACCCATCTCCTGGATCCAAATCATATTACTGGGATTTAGAGAAAAAATCTAACATAACAGGAACTAAATTGGTTGCTAAAGTGGTGGATAATTTAGTCGATAAAGATAATTGGAAATATCAAACAAAAGAAGTCGGTTTTTTAGAGGTCGTTGAAATTTTAGAAAAGGGTTTAGAACCGATGACTGCTAAGATGGATACTGGTAACGGTGCGCTAAATTCTATTGGAGCTGAAAATATTAAAGTTGAGGGTGATACTGTAGAGTTTAATATTAAAGGTTATGATAATAAATTAAAGAAAAAACTTTTACCGAGAATGGACGTTATAAAAAATAATGGAGATGAATCTGAAAAAAGATATTGTGTAAGTTTTGATATAAAAGTTGGAGAAAGGTTATATAAAGATGTTCATTTTTCTCTTTCTAATAGAAGTAATATGAACCATACAATTTTAATTTCAAGAAAATTTATGATAGATTCTAAAATGAGTGTTAATCCTAATAAAAAGTTCGTTTTAGGAGAATTATAAATAAGTTTGTAAAAGGAGAATAGAAATGGCTTTATGGAAAAAAGAAGACGGTGATTCCGCTGGTGAAAGACCAAATTGGTTAAGTGCTGATGAAAAAGCAAGGTGTTATTGTGATGACAGAGGATGGGTTCTGGTTCATTTAGATGGAACAGAAGAAGTTTTAGTTGCAGGTAGTTCCTTAAATAAATCCACAGATGATGCTGCAGCTGATGCTGTTGAGAAAGCAACTGCCATTGCTGCAAAAGATGCTCAGATGTTAGATCAAGATGGTGATGGAGTCAGAGCTTACCAAGACGCGGATGACCTGGACAGTACAAATAGTTAAATATTTAACTTGACATTCGAATAATTTTAGTTTATACTATATAAGTAGTTAATTTTTAATATGGAGGACTTATGACAACTACTAAAGATACAACTGCGGAAACTCAAGAGGCGACAACTACACGACCAGGAACAGGCGGATTAGCAACCGTTCCTGTAGTAGGTAATTTAAATCAACTTGTCGATGTTATTGTTGATAAAAGGGAATCCCTAGTAAATACAAATCAGAGAAATGTTGAAGTTTTTAACGAACTTCAGAAGATTACTGCTAAGATAACAAATAGTCTTTCGGTTTTGGATGGAGCAATTGCTGGAATTTCTGAATTTATCACAGAAGAAACTTCAGAGGATGATGCTCATGTAGTCAGATTAAGAGAATTACAGGAAAATAAATCTGCTGCCATTCAAGAATTGAAACTTGCTAATTCTAAAAGAACTTTACTGATAACTTCTATTCAAGCAACAGAGATATCTTTAGGTTTACTGAATAGTATTTTAGAAAGAGCAGGTTCCGAAAATATTAAAAAAACGGATTTATCGAATTTAGTTACCCAAGAACAGGCCCAAGAATCAGTGAGTGAGGAATCTTAATAGAGGTTTAGGTTGATGTTTGATTTAAATTCAGAAAACATACACTCCTTTTCTGAAAACTCATATAGAAATCCTCAGTGTATTTGCGCTGAGGATTTTCATGAAGATATGAATAGGGTTAAGTATGTAAAAAGACTTCTCAATAAATATAAAAAAGGTGAGGAGTTAAAGACCAGATTAATTTTAAATCACATTATATGTTTTTATAATGTTTTTGATAAATATTCTGCCACTAGAATATGGTTTTTTAAGATTGACAGAGAATATTGGTCAGTTTTAAAAACTTTTTTGGAATATCTTTCTCTTATGCCTGTAGTTGTTCATGGGGTAAATGGGGAAAATATATTTTCCGAGAATTTAGAAACGGATGAGAACGTATTAAGAGATTTGGAGAATCTATGAGTTTTTTAAGAGAGAGTGTTATAAACAACACCTTAAATTATATTGTTCTTTACAAAATAATTATGAGAATGATAACCAACATACAAGATACTAAAGCTTATAAGTTGGGAATTGTTGATAAGAACGGTAAAATCCTTAGGAAAAGAAGAACTCTTAAAACCAAAGAAGAGAAAAATGCCTTAACTCGTTTAGATATTTTTGTATTTAATCTTAAAAGAATTCTTGGACCTCTTGCTAGGTCGAAGTTAGTAAATATCACAGCAGCCTTATTTCTTCTGAAAGAGCAAGATAATCTAAACAATTTAGAGGAATTTGAAAATAGGTACACTTTACTGGAAACTGGATATAGTGAATTTGAATCCAGTCTCGACTCCGCAGATTTAGAAATGATAAAAAAGATGGCCGAAACTTTAGAAGAAGATATTGCCAATGTTGTGGGTGATGGAGAACATATAGCAGGGATAGTTGGAGATCCTCCTGTCAAAAAGAAAAAGAAAAAAGTAAAAAAGAAAGACGTTCCTGATGATACTAAAAAGATTAAAAAATCTGAAAAAGTATATGAGGGTGCTACAAATATAGCAATATCCAAAAAACAGATTAGAGGGGTCATAGGTCTTGCAAAATCAAAATTAGTTCTCAAGAATATTTCTGTTAAAAATATTGCCGATGAGATTGAAAAGGTTTTGAGAAGAAAATATGACATTGAAGTCTCTACAAAAAAATCAAGTAATGTTACTCAAGGATCTATTGTTATAAATGCTTATTATGATCCAGACAATGACCAAAGGAGTGAGACTCCTATAGAGTTGGAATTAGCAGTTTCGGATCCAGAAGTTGTCCTAAATTTAGATAATTCCATGTGGAATAAGTTTGCTGACCAATTATCTGACGCAATTCAGCATGAATATTTACATATGGCACAGTATAGAAATAGAGATTTCGTAAAACCTTCCAAGTTTAAACCGAGTAAAAATAGTACGGAGATATCAGGGTTCTACAGAACCCAACAATATTTAGGAAATTCTGACGAAATTGAAGCTTATGCATTAAACATTTCTAATGAACTTCTAAATACATATAGAACGAGAAAAGTTGCTATTGCCAAATTGAAAAGGTTGGATAAGAGTATTTTTAAGTCTTCCCCAAACCTTATGGCATATTTTATGGCGTTTCATTTTGATAGCAGGCACCCAGTTATAAGAAAATTATTAAAAAAAATCTTAATATATATTGAAAAGAAATAATATTTGTTGTATAATATAAATATAGTATTCCTTTTATTTGATGGAGAAAGTGATGAAAAAGACTATTATTGTTGTTTTGTTTGGTCTTATTACAGCAGGTGTTGTAGCAATCCAAATGTTTCTAGGAAACCCTATTCATGATAAACCTTACTCGCATTTTGTGCAAAGTGTTAGGTCTAAGAAGGTTGATGTTGTAACTGTAAAAGAAAATCATATACAGTATAATGTTGGGGAACATAAATTTCAAGTTGTAAGGCCAAGAGGTGAAACAGGGTCAATTAAAGAATTGAAAGAAAATGGTATTTCATTTTCTGTTGAGGAAAAGAGTATTGATATACTTTCTCCTGTAACTCTTCTTCTGTTTATGATATTCCTTTCTCTATCCAGCTTTCTAATGTGGAGATGTTATATCTTTGTTAGAAGGGTTCTAGATAATATGAGGTATATGAGGAATGGACCTTTTGATGTAATCACCGGAGGTCAAAGTTCTGGACCAAAGGGAGGTCCTGGATCTCCTCCATCTGTTGATTCGGGTGCTAAATTCTTCGAACCGGAAAAGTCTGATGTTAAATTCAAAGATATTGCTGGAAACGATGAAGCAAAAGATGAACTTCAGCAAGTGGTGGACTTTCTCCAAGATAATAAAAAATATAAGAAGATGGGTGCTAAATTACCTAAAGGTGTAATACTATATGGTCCTTCTGGTACTGGTAAAACTATGTTCGCAAAGGCAATTGCTGGAGAATCTGGTGTTCCCTTCATGTATGTCTCTGGTTCTGAATTCGTAGAAATGTATGTCGGTGTTGGTGCTGCGAGAGTGAGGGACATGTTTAATAAAGCAAGAGATAATTCCCCCTGTGTAGTATTCATCGATGAGATTGATGCTGTAGGTAAAAGAAGGTCTGCCTCAGGAAGAGATTCTGAAAGAGACCAGACATTGAATCAGTTACTTGTTGAGATGGATGGTTTTGCTACTTCCGATTCTCAAGTTGTCATCATTGCTGCTACAAACAGGTTGGAAACTCTTGATGAGGCATTACTACGTCCAGGAAGATTTGATAAGCATATTTCTGTTGATTTGCCTGACAAAGAGGGAAGAATTAAAATTCTGAATCTCCATATTGCAAATTTACCTCTATTGAATTCTGAAATTAATATTGCTCGTCTTGCTAAAAAGTGCGTCGGATTCTCTGGTGCTGATTTAGCAAATGTGGTTAATGAGGCAGCACTCATAGCAGTTAGAGATAGTTTAGATGAAGTCGATCAAAATTGTCTTGAAAGTGCGGTTGAAAAAGTTGCTTATGGTTCTGAAATGAAATCGAGAAAGCAAGATGAAAAAGAACTTGAAAATACTGCTTGGCATGAGTCCGGTCATGCTATTCTCGGTCTTGTCTTAGACAACAATGCAGAAATAGATAAAGTGACAATTGTTCCTAGGTCAAAAAGTTTAGGTCATGTTTCTTTCCTCTCAGAAGAAAAGCATTCGACTAAGAGTCAATTGCTAAACTCTATCTGTATATCTCTTGGAGGTAGAATTGGTGAAGAAATTAGATTCGGTGACTATACTCCTGGAGCAGTCTCAGATATCCGTAAAGCAACCAGTATTGCCAGAAAGATGGTTACACGATGGGGAATGAGTGATTTGGGATTATTGAATCTTGACAACATTTCTGATGGTTTTAGAACTCATGAAATGTCCGATGATATGTTGAAGAAGATTGATGCTAAAATCAAAGGCATTGTTGATGGTGAATATAACAGGGCGAATAAAATTTTGAAGAAGAATAAGAAGTCTCTCAAACTTTTATCAGAAACTTTGTTGGATAAAGAAACTCTAACAGGTCAAGAGGTTGAAACTTTGCTTGCCGATATTTTAGTAAATCTGACAGGTGAGTTAGTTATCAGTAAAAAAGATGAAAAGGTTGAAGATTAATGTTTAGAGGATTATTAGGGTTGTTCGGGGGTTGGATAGGTAAACTCCCAAAGATAGATAGATTTTTAGGGTTGTTCGGACTCAAAAATCTTCTTTTAATAAGTGGTGTTGTCGGAGCATGTGTTGTTGCCTATTTTAGTTTCAAAAATGTCTCAGATACGATTTATAAAGAGCACAGAAGGGTCTATGATAGAATTGCTAAACTCGAAACCGAATTATCTGATAAAACTATTCAAAATGATAGATTATCTAGAAAAGTAAATTCTATGAGAACTCAAATGACAGTTCTCAGTATGGGATTTGAAGAAGTTACAAAAGCATTAAATGAAATAATAAAGAATGAACGAGAATCAAGAGAAAGTATTAAAAGATTAGAAGATAGACTATACCGAGAAAAAGAAGGTAAAAAGTCATTAGAAGAACTAGCAGAGAAGCGTCCTGGATTAGTCCAGAAAATTTTTAATGATGAAATGAAACGGTTGAAAAGGTGTATTGAACTTTTCACTGGATCAAAAAGAGGTGAAAATGAAAAGATTAATTGTACTGACTTTTTTGGTAAGTCTGCTAACTAGTTTATTGACAGGATGTAAAAAACGACGAGAGATAATTAGGAAACTTCCACCAGATGTTGGAGACTTAGTTGAAAAGGGAAAATTAAAACCCGCTCTCAAAATCCCATCAAAAGATCCAGTAAAACTGCATGATGTTAATTTTATTGTGGTTACTGAGAAAAATATAAAAGAAGTGTTTTCCAAATTGAAAGATGATGATAAGGTTCCAGTCTTATTCTCTCTTGATGGAAAAGATTACAAACTGATTTCCTTGAACGTCAGACTTTTATTGGATTATATCAAGTATCAAAAAGTTGTTATAGGTTTATATAAAAATTACTACGAAAAAGACAAAAGTGTTGACAAAAAGTAATTTTTATTCTATAATAAACTCATGAGCATTTGGATTGAACAAAAGTATATTGGATTATTATCCCCTAAGTTAGATAGATTTCACAGAGTCAGAGAAAACCTTTGGACATTTAGATGTCCTTATTGTGGAGACTCTCAAAAATCTGAAATGAAGACTAGGGGATATTTCCATTTAAGTACTGACCAGAGTTATTACATTTACAAGTGTCATAATTGTGGATATTCCACCTCTTTTACGAAGTTTTTGAAGACGTATGACCCTTTCCTTTTCCAAGAATATAAACTTGAAAATTTGAAAGAAACGAATCAGATAAACAATACACAGACTGTTTATAAAAGTAAACCTGTAGAGTTTAACAAAAAACCTAAAAGGAAAGTCAAAGAACTTCCGATGACTAAAATGGAAGATTTAGAAGAGTGTCACAAAGCGGTTCAATATCTGAACTCAAGGATGATAAATGATAAATATAGATGTAGATTCAGTTACACTGAAGACTTCAAAAGACTGATAGAATTAATCAGTCCAGATAAATCGCAAAGATTGAAGAGTGAGGAGAGAATTGTTATTCCCTTCTTCAATCGAAACAAAAAAATAACCCATATTCAAGGCCGTGCACTTAATGATGACACTCTCAGGTATATTACTGTGAGTTTATCGCAAGGTAGCAAGGTTTATGGACTCGACAGAATTGATAATACAAGACCAGTTTATGTTGTAGAAGGTATTTTTGATTCTTTGTTTTTAGAGAACTGTGTTGCTATGACAGGTTCAGATTTGAATACAGAAGATTTGCAGGATTGCGAATTGATATTTTTATTTGATAATGAGCCGAGAAATAAGCAGATAGTTCAGAAAGTTGAAAAAATAATAGATATGGGTCATTCCATAGTATTGTTTAATGATACTTTCAGAGGTAAAGATATTAACGATATGATACAGAGTGGTCATACCGTTGAACAGGTACAGGAGTATATTGGAAATAACACTTTCAATGGACTCAAGGCGAAAATGAAATTTACAGAATGGAGAAAATTATGAACAAAGAACAGGAAACAGACCTTAAAGAATCTTTAGTCAAAACAAGAGATTTTCTAAATTTTTTAACAAATTACGAAGATTTGCCTGCTTTCGTTAAATTGGATGCCAAAAGTCTACTTAATAGATTCCCGACCGATTACAATATTACAAGACTATTTAACAAGTGAGTTCATATGTTTATACAAGCTTATACATATGATGATATTTTACTTGTCCCCAGTAAATCTCTGCATTCTAGAAATGATCCGGAATTAGGAACTATTCTTTCAAGAAATATTAGGATTGATATTCCAATTACTTCCGCCAACATGGACACAATCACAGGTTATGATTTAGCAAAAACTATGAGTGAATCCGGAGGTGTAGGGTTTTTACATAGGAACATGGAAATTCAGAAGAATTGTGAAATAGTTCAAAGATGTTTGAATGAGTGGGAGAAAAATTGGAGTCCTGTTATACCTACGGTTGGAGTTTCTGGAAATGAAAGACAGAGAGCAGAATCTCTTATAGAGTTGGGTATTTCTGGAATATGTGTTGATATTGCTAATGCTTATTCAGACAGGGTTTCAGAAATGATTAAATTCATAAGAAGTAAGTCGAAGGATGTTGATATTATTGCTGGAAATGTTGCTTCAGCAGAAGCAGCAATATTCTTAGCAAATCACGGAGTTGATGCCGTTAAAGTTGGGATCGGTCCAGGATCCGTATGTACAACTAGAAGAATGACTGGGTTCGGAGTTCCTCAACTGACTGCTGTTAGAATGGTTAAATCAGGATTAATTCAAAGTGGTCATAGTGATATACCTGTTATAGCAGATGGAGGAATTAAATGTTCTGGTGATATCGTAAAAGCTTTGTGGGCAGGTGCTAGTACTATAATGACAGGGAAACTTTTTGCGGGATGTAGAGAAGCAAATGACCCAAGTTCATATAGAGGTATGGCATCAAATTCTGCGAGACAAGTTCTTTTGAATGACGGTGATGTCAGTACAGTTGCCGAAGAAGGTATTGCTATTGAAGTTCAAGACTCTGGAAGTGCTAAAGATGTTATCAATGAACTTTGTAACGGTATTCGTTCTGGGATGTCATATGCTGGTTGTAAGTATATCAGAGAACTAACGATGTCTGAGAATGTTGAAGCAGTTGTTCAAACACAGAACGGAATTGTTGAAAGTGGGACTAGAAAATGAAAGTTCAATTAGTTGATTACATGGGAAGCGATTTATCGGTAGTTAATTCAGCTAGAGTTTCTTTCAATAAGAAATCGGAAGCAGAGTCATCTGAAATTAAAAAAGTTGAATTGTATGGTTCTGGTGAAACTTTGATTAGTTTGCCAACTTTGAAAAAGAGGGATGAGAAATTAATCAGATATCTTGCAAGACATAATCATTGGACACCTTTTGCTCACACTTGTATTACATTTCATATTAAAGCACCTATGTTTGTTGCTAGACAACTTCAAAAACATCAAATAGGTTTAGTTTGGAATGAAGTGTCAAGAAGATATATTAAAGAGGATCCGGAGTTTTATATCCCAGAAGACTGGAGATATCAAGCAGAAAATGTGAAACAAGGTTCTTCTGATGAGAGTGTCAAAACGGAAGAGCTTGACAATAAGATAAAAGAAGATTATAATGATGATAAGGATTGGACAGAGGATTTAGTTTTAACTCCATCCGAAATATCTGAAGATTCTAAATTAACTTATAAGTCGCTTTTAGATATAGGGATTTGTCCAGAACAGGCAAGAATGGTATTACCTCAAAATACTTACACTGAATGGTATTGGACAGGTTCGTTATTTGCTTTTGCAAGAGTATGTAAATTGAGATGTGCAAGAGACACGCAGAAGGAAACGAGGGATATTGCTAATCAAATCCTCTCAATGTGTTCCGAAATATACCCTGTGTCTTGGAAATATTTGACGGAGAAAAGAGAAAAATAGGAGAAAAAAATGTTATTACCATCACTTTATCAAGAATTTATCCACCTATCCAGATATTCTAGGTGGTTAGAGAGTAAAGGAAGAAGAGAAACTTGGGAAGAGACTGTAGATAGATATATGAATTTCTTTAAGACACATTTAAAGGATCGATATTCTTATGATATACCTAAAGAGACTTACGACAAAGTTAGAAAATATATTTTAGAATTGAAAGTTATGCCTTCAATGAGAGCATTAATGACTGCGGGCCCTGCGCTCAAAAGGGATAATGTCGCTGGATATAACTGTGCATATACCGCTATTGACAAACTACGTGCATTTGACGAAATCCTTTACATTCTAATGTGTGGAACCGGAGTTGGATTCAGTGTAGAAAAGTATCATGTAAAGAAACTACCAACAGTCGCAGAAACATTTGAAGAGTCTGATACTACAATTGTTGTAGCTGATTCTAAAAAAGGGTGGGCGAAAGCTTATCGTGAACTTATCTCTCTTTTGATCTCTGGTCAAGTTCCAAAGATTGATTACTCAAAAGTTAGACCTGCTGGAGCAAGATTAAAAGTTTTTGGAGGTAGAGCATCTGGTCCAGAACCATTAAGGCAATTGATGGAGTTCACTATAACAACATTTACAAATGCTGCTGGGAGAAAACTATATCCAATTGAATGTCATGACATTGTGTGTAAGATTGCTGAGATTGTAGTTGTAGGTGGGGTAAGACGTTCTGCTCTTATTTCTCTATCTGACTTGAATGATGATAGAATGAGAAGTGCTAAATCAGGTCAATGGTGGGTTATTGATCCACATAGAGCATTAGCAAACAACTCTGTATGTTACCGTGAAAGACCTGATATTGGAACCTTCATGGAAGAGTGGTTATCATTATATCGTTCAAAGTCTGGAGAACGAGGTATTTTCAATCGTCAAGCATCGAAGAAAACCGTTGAAAAGTTAGATGGTAGACGAGAAATAGAATATGACTTTGGAACTAATCCTTGCTCTGAAATTATATTGAGGTCAAAAGAGTTCTGTAATTTATCAGAAGCAGTTGTTTCTAAAGATGATACAATCGAAACTTTGATTGAAAAGGTTGAAGTTGCTGCTATCATAGGAACTTGGCAATCCACATTGACGCATTTTCCTTACTTATCAAAGCACTGGAGAGAGAACTGTGAAGAAGAAAGATTACTTGGTGTATCTCTTACAGGTATTATGGATAATGAATTGACTAACGGTAGAGGTAATTTACCATTGAAAGATTTTTTACCAAAGTTGAGGGAAAGAACTCTTGAAGTAAATAAATCGGTTGCTTCCGAAATAGGTGTAAATCCTTCTGCTGCAATCACCTGTGTAAAACCATCTGGAACAGTATCACAATTAGTAAATGCTGCTAGTGGTATCCACGCAAGACACTCTGAATATTATATCAGAACTGTTAGAGGTGATAAGAAGGACCCATTAGCACAATTTATGGTGAGTGTAGGATTTCCTCATGAGGACTGTGTAATGAAACCAGAGCATCAATGGGTGTTCAGTTTTCCGGTGAAGTCTCCTGATAATGCTGTATTTAGAAATGATATGTCTGCCATTGAACAGTTGGAATTATGGTTGGATTATCAAAGGCATTGGTGTGAACATAAACCTTCCGTAACAGTTTCTGTAAAAGAGCATGAATGGTTTGAAGTTGGATCATGGGTGTGGAATCATTTTAATGAGGTTTCCGGTGTATCCTTTCTACCGAGCTCTGACCACACGTATAAGCAAGCACCGTATCAAGAATGTGATGTTGAAGAATATCAAAAACTCCTTCAGAGGATTCCTCAAGACGTTGATTGGTCTGGTTTGGAACAATTTGAAAAGGAAGACAACACAAAAGGTGCGCAAACTTATAGTTGTACTGCTGGAAGTTGTGAGATAGTTGACTTAACAGATTAGGATTTACTAAATATTTGAATGTCTATAAAGTATAAGCAAATATTCCTTGATTTTGATTCAACAATATCTAAAATAGAGGGGATAGATGTTTTGTCAGATATTCAAAAATTAGATAATGTAAAAGAACTTACAAAGAAGGGGATGGAAGGGCAGATTGACTTAAAGAGGTCATATTTAGAAAGAACCCAGCATCTGTCTTTCCACCTTCCCCATATGGAGATTGTCTCAGAAGTTTACATTGCTAATCTATATCCAGATGTTCAAGAAACTATCAATGTATTGAAGTATTTTGATAAAGAGATTGTAGTTGTAAGTGGTGGGTTTTATGAGACAATAGAACCAGTCTGTAAACATCTTGGAATTGATACACTCTATGCTATCAAAACTGAAGGTGGTCTTGAAGAAAGTGTTCTAATGGAACCTCAAGGTAAATGTGAGATTGTAAAGAAACATAAAACTGGAAACTCAGTATTCATAGGTGACGGTGTTACTGATGAAGTCACCAAAAATGTTGTTGAGAGAATGATACCTTTTGCTGGTGTTGAGAAAAGACAATGGATGGAAAACACCGATTTGATGTGCTATTCCGGAGATAGTTTTCTCGGTCTTCTTTGCTTGATATTGGATGAAGAAGAATTCTCGATATTTCAAAAGAAGTTCCCTCAATTATCAGAGAAGGCATTATCATCTTGTGAAGTAGAAAACCCCACAGAATACGTTAAAACGATTATGGAGAGGGTTATAAATCACTATCACATCCCAGGACCTTCTGAAATTCACGAAGACATCCGAAATATATCTTTCCCTATGATATCACACAGGTCTCCAGAGTTCATGGAGATGTATGATGAGATACAAAAGGAACTCAAAAGATGTTTCAAAACAGATAACGAATTTCTAACAGCATGTTCATCATCAACTGGAATGATGGAAGCAATATCAAACACTCTACCAGAAGGTGCAAGAGTATTGAGTTTACAATCTGGTGACTTTGGTAAAAGATTTTCTGATGTTGCTAAGAAGTGGAAATTGGAAGTAACCGATGTCTGTGCTGAATATGGGAAGGCTATCACAATAGAAGATTTGGAAAAGTATTCAGACGAACATTTTGATGCTGTGTTTATAGTTCAAAGTGAAACAAGTTCTGGGACAAACAATGACATCAAAAAGATATCCGAATATCTGAAAGTTAAGAACCCTGATATATGGGTTTTCGTAGATGCTGTAACAGGTGCTTTTTCTACACCAATTGATATGAGTTTATGTGATGGTTATTTCTTTGGTTCTCAGAAATGTCTGAACTTAGAGCCTGGAATGTCATTTCTCTGCATTTCTCCAAAGTTTGAGAAGTATATTGATTTGGATGAAGGAAGAGGATACTATTTCAATCTGAAAATATCCCTTGATAGACACAGAATGAGCATAACACAATTCACTCCTGCTGTAGGTGTTTTTCAAAAGTTAGAATACACACTCAAAAAACACTTTGCTGATATGGATGAAGTTCACAAAAGATATAGAGACATATCAGAAAGAATATGGAAGTTTTGTGACGATGAAGGTTTGAAAATGTATTGTGAAAGAGACAGTAGAACTCTCGGAGCAACCTGTATAGAACTTCCCAAACATAAACCTAATCTCCTCAAAGAACTCAGAAAAAGAGGTGTAGTGATTGCTTCTGGATATAAAGTCTTGAAGAAAACACACTTCAGAATCAGTCATATGGGTTCTTTTGATATGGATGAATTAGAAGAAATGTTAAAAATTTTCAAAGAAGTTTTAGAAACACCTTGACAAGCATTTGAATATAAGTTATATTATAAATAACTCTATAGTCTTTAGGAGAACCATATGGATGAATATACAAAAGCTGCCGTCGAAAGACATGAAAGAGCAATAAAAAAACTAAAAAAGAAAATTGCTACTGCTCAAGCACTTCACAAATCAATGCCTGGAAAAACGGTGAAGCAAAGAAGAGAAAGAGATAATGTAAAATATAAAATGGAATCGGAATTACAGGATAAAGCATCTTCCTTGAAACTTGCTCCGATGAATTGGTATATAATGAAAGCATATGCGGAATCAGGTCTTCCAAAGATTGCCGATGTAGCTAAAGAGTATATAGAAAATAATGACGAACCATCCGATAAACCAAAAAAGACAACTGCTAAAAAGGCAGCAACTCCAAAAAAGAAAACTGCTAAAAAGAAAACCGTAAAAAAAGGTGATCCTCCTAAATTCGCAGCATTGGAAAAGAAAGCACGTACATTTGCTTCAAATGAGAAAAAGTTGGAATACTATTTCAAAAAGAAGGCAGTGGAATATTCCAAACTTGGAAACCACGATGCTAAAGAGCAAAAACGAAGAAAGAAAGAATTCATAGAAAGCTACGGTCCGAAAAGTGCAGGATGGCAAAAAAAACTTACAAAGTTGGGAGTTCTTGAAACTAAATTGAAAAAACTGCGAAAGCTTTATGTTTCTCTTTACAAACTAGGTTTTGAAGAAAAATATTTACTAAGTTTATTTAGAATAGAAGATTAGGAGAGAATTGTGGATAACAAAGTTATAAATGAAATTTCGGAAATATTACAAGATATTCGTGAAGAAAAAGAATTAGATAAACTTATTGAATCTATCGAAAAGATTGAAACTCTGAGTGAGGAACTTGATAAAGAAGCTGTCAAAAAACTGAAAAAATCCCTCTTCAAAACTTTACAAGATGTAGAAAATTTATATAACAAGCATTTTTTTAATTGGGATCTAGAGATGGCAGATTTCTTACACAGAAAAGATGGAGCTAAAGATTTACCAAAAAGTTTCAGGATCGACGTTGAGAATAAACTATAATATAGGAAAACTTTTCTAAAAACTCTTGACACACACTCCTTTTTTTGTTATAATAGTAATATAAGGTAAAAAAGGAGTCGATATGTCAAATTTTACATTAGTAGTCATAAATGGTGAGAACCTAAATATCTATAAGCAAGATACATTTGATGAAACTATTAAAAAAATAGTTGAATTGAGAGATTTTTATAAAAACTTCGACACAAAAGAAATAAAATGGATTCTCTACAAAGGTAATGAAATCTTTGCTAGTAAGGATATAGAATGACTAAACGTGAAAAAATTTTGGTAATATGGATGGTCGTTATGACATGGGGTCATATCGTCTGGAACAGGTTTCTAATAGATTCCAATAAATTATTTATGCATGATATGTTCGTTGCATTTAGAAACTTGGCTAATTCCTTCACATGATAAATCCGATAACTATTGAACAACCTATTTTTGTAATCAAACCTCATTCCGAACGACGAAAAGTTGAAGAGGTTGCTAAACCCAACAAAGATAGAAAGAACCTAAAAAATCCTAATTCTAGGTATGAATGGATAGCGTGATAATAGCAGGAATAGATTACAGCATGAGTTGTCCGTCACTCTGCATTTTTGACACAAGCAAAAAGTTTCGATTCCAAAACTGTGATTTCTACTATCTAATAGATAAGAAAACGAAAATTATAGAAGAGGGGAATATACATGGTGAATATTATAAAAAAGATTCTGAAGATGTTAAAAGATTTGACCATTTATCAAATTGGACAATCAATATTCTCAAAAACAAAAAGGTCAATCACGTATTTCTGGAAGGCTATTCCATGGGTTCTAGGGGTAGAGTCTTCCACATTGCAGAAAACACAGGTGTCCTCAAACACAAAATCTACAAAGCAGAAATTACTTTCGAAGTTGTCCCGCCTTCGACATGGAAAAAAGAAGTAGTCGGTAAAGGGAATGCTGACAAACAATATGTTTATGAATCTTTGGGCATAGACTTGAAGACGACATTTAAATCTAAATCAATAACTAGTCCTATAAACGATATTGCCGATTCATATTTTATATGTGAATATGGCCTCTTGACATATCTTTCAAAATAGTATATAATATAGAAAAGTGAAAAAGGAGCTTTGTCATGCAACAGAGAATGGTTGATGCTGAAGGAACATATGTTTACGGCACAAAACCTGTATGGACAGATGAAGAAGTCCATATCGAAGATAGTAGAATATTCAAAGCAATCAATTGGTATTCCTACAAATATGACAGGTCTAATGTCAAAAATATTCTAATTGAATATTTTCAAGAATTTGAAGACGAGAAGTATATAACACAAATCAAGTCTTATGATGAAAATAAAATACGTTCATCCGTTGCTTGGATATGTGATATGATTCTAAGTGGTCTTGTTTTAGTTGACCCGAAGAGTGTCTTTCTGGATAAGATAGAGGATTTGAAAAAGAACCCTAGAAAGTTTATCAAAGAAGTCGAGACTCTAAAAGTTGAAAAAAAGGAGACTAGAAAAATTTCTCCAATGTCAAGAGTTAGAAGATTTTTCAGTAAAATAATATGCGAATTGGATAATGAAATAGATGACTTTATGATAAATGGATATCAAACTAACTTCAATGTCAAAAAGTATTCAAAAACTATCAAGCCAATTTACGGTAAAATGATTTCTCAGCACTATCAGTCTTTATTAACGGAATTACAATCCGTTGTTGACCGAGAAGATATCGAACTAGTTGAATCATATTCATATATGAAAAGATCCGAATTAAGACGATTTGTTAAATTCATAAAAGAAATCGTTGATATCTTCGGCCAAGTCAAGAATAAGAGAACTAAGAAGAAAGCAACCAAAAGAAAGAGAGTTGCGAAAGAGAAAATAAAACCCAAAAAGCCTAAAAAGCAAGCAGATATACAATTGAAAACAGTTTCTATAACAGATTTTATGTGATCCATACAAGGAGTATTTATAATGATATTAGTTGACTTCAATCAGGTCATGATGAGTAATATGATTGTTATGATAAAGAGGAATGATTATACACCAGAGTTTTTTAGACATTGGGTGTTGAATACTATAAGGAGTTTCAACGTTAAATTTAAGAACACTTACGGCGAAATGATTATATGTTGTGATTCAAGGTCTTGGAGAAAGGACTACTTCTCCTACTATAAAATGAGTAGAAAACTCAAAAGGCAGGAAGATGACATTGATTGGGATGCCGTATTTGGTGACTTTCATTCATTGGTTGAAGATTTGAATAAGTTCTTTCCATATAAAGTGGTTAAAACGGATGGGGCAGAAGCAGATGATATTATAGCAACACTCACTAAACTTAACAGGAGTGGTGAAAAAACTATTATAGTTTCCAGTGATAAAGATTTCATACAACTTCATTCTAAAGAAATTCGTCAGTATTGTCCTAGAAAAAAAGAAATGTTTGCTAAACAGGAAATGAGTGATATTGGAAACTATCTGCTAGAGCATATAATAAAAGGTGATACATCCGACGGTGTTCCGAATGTTCTATCCGATGATGATGTTTTTGTAAATCAAGATAAGAAGCAATCAAGAATGACCAAGAAGAGATTAGAAGAGATAAAAAATTCTATAATCTTAAATCAATCATCAAAGTATGATTCGAGGATAAGTAGAAATAAGAAACTGATTGATTTGAATGAAATACCTTCTAATATAATAGAAAATATTATGTCCTCATATAATGAAAGACGAGTCGGAAATATACAAAAAGCTTTCACTTACTTAGTTAAATACGATTTAAGAGAGCTTATAAATAAAATTGAAGACTTTAAACCCCAAAGAAGTGAGGAATAATATATGATGAGGACTAAGAGCATCCCCGAAATTTTAAAAGAATGTGAGAAACTTGAAAGTTCGGAAGAAAGGGTAAAATATCTCAAAAATAACGATACAAGAACTTTAAGGCAGGTTATATATTCCGCTTTTCATCCCGATGTTGATTTCGTTTTCCCTACAACCAGACCTGATTTCACAGTGAATCCTGGACCTGTAGGTGTTTGCGAAACACATCTTTATAGAGAAGCAAAAAAGATAAAATACTTTATCAAAAATTTTACGTCTTCTGGAACTAAGATGTATAAACTGGAAAATGTTTTTATTGAAATGTTGGAATCGTTACATGAAACTGAGTCCGAACTTTTGTTACAAATTTGTGTTGATAGAAACTTGCAGACAAATTTAAAATATGAAGAGGTTCAGCAAGCATTTCCTGATATGCTACCTTTAGTTGAAAAGGTTGTGGAGGAAGTTGTAGAGAAAAAAGAACCTAAAAAATTAACTTCCAAAAAACTTAAAAATAAAAAGAAAAAGACCGGAAAATCTAAAATTTTATAAATATAAAGGAGCCTATATTATGTTTTTTGAATTATCTACAATCATTCTTTATTTGATATCCGCAGGAATATTCCTTATTTGTTCATTATTTTTTGTAGAATCCACCTCTTACCAGAAAGGTTATAATGAAGGTAGAGAAGGTGGATATTCTTTAGGAAGCTCTCTAGGATACGCCACCTGTCTTGATGAATTGAAGAGTAAAGGCGTTATTAATATCGACGAAAATGGTAAAATTACTGGAATTAGTAAGAATAATAAAAAATGATTTGTGAAAGAATCTTTTCAGTAATTTTTGGGGGAAATTATTATGAAAAGGTTTTTAGTATACTCTCTTTTCTTCTTTTTGAGCGTTTCACATGCTTTCAGTGATAACGAAGTTTTTGAAAAAATAAAAAATGCAACAGTGGTCATTAAAAGAATGATCGGTGGAGCAGACAGACACATTTTTAAAAACGTAGGTTCTGGATTTATTGTTGATTCCAAAAACGGATACATTATGACTTGCGCGCATGTTCTCGCTGGATGGAATAAACGTTCAGATGACAAAAGAACTTTAGCAGTAGGACTATTCGACGGCAGGACAGTTAAAGCTAAAACTGTATTGATGTATTACAGTAGAGATGTGGCGATTATTCAAATTGTTCCAAATAAGTATGTTAAACTCCCCTTACCAGATGACTATTCCGTCACATTTCGAGACTCTAACGACTTGGGAATGGGAGAGCCTGCCTTTGTTCTAGGAAACCCTATGGGGATGCAAAGAATAATGACCTCTGGAATTATTTCAAGTTTAGGTAAAAGAGTGGTAATGCCTGTTCCTGCTCTCTATGAGAATATGATTCAAACAGATGCTATTGTTTTAGGTGGTAATTCCGGTGGAGGGTTGTTTGATTCTTCTGGAAGTGTTATAGGGGTGGTTGTTATATCCGTCAAAGAGAAATACGGACTCGCAGTTCCCAGTTCATTATTAATGCAAGTTTGGCAAAATTTTTTGAATAGAAAGAGCATTGAGGCTCCTATGATAGGAATATCCGCAAGACCATCTAGCTCAAAAGATGATAAAAGAATAAATTATCAAAGTCATATGGGAGTTATTGTTAATAAAATTATTAAAGGATCTCCAGCTTCTAAAGTTCTTAAAGCAGGTGATTATATTGTAAGTCTTGATGGTGAGAGGACGTATGCCCCCTCCCTACTAAGATCCTTTTTACATTCTCGCAAAGTTGGTGAAAGTTTTCAGATTACTTATTTTAGAAAAGGAAAAATTAAAACTTCTAAAATCAAAACGGTAAATTCTTATTTTGACCTAAGGAAAGAGGATATTATATTTACAGATCGGGATACAAAAATAGCTAGAAGAAGGATTAAAAGGAAGAATTTGCATATAGAGGTGTTTAAGAATTTATATGGGGTTCCGAAGATTAAGAAAAGTATAACAAAGAAAGATCGAAAAAATAAAGTGACCAAATACCAAAAAAAGTATAGGGAAACTCTTATGAAAATGGCTAATTATATTTGACAATTTTTTCTCCTTGTAGTATAATAATAATATAGGGAGAAAAAGATGAATGTATTTGTTTTAGATAATGATCCAGTAGTTGCTGCGCAATTACAATGTGACAAGCATATTGTGAAGATGATATTGGAGAGCGCTCAAATGCTCTCCACATCTCACAGAATGTTAGACGGTATCAAAGTTAGAAAACCATCAAAGTCTGGTAAGACGACAGTCAATCATTATATTCTGCAGGATCATCCGTATGAGAATTTATTATACAAGGCAGTTCACTACAATCATCCATGCACAGTTTGGACAAGGGAGAGTTTAGAAAACTATGAATGGCACTACCGTCATTTTATAGCTCTATGTGACGAATACAAGTTCCGTTATGGTAAAATACATCTAAGTGACAAACTACTCAGGAATGCCCTAAAAACACCTCCTAAGAACATACTAAGGAAAGGTCTGACCCAATTCCCTCTTGCTATGAAGTCGAATCCCGAATGTATGTTCCCACAAGACCCTGTAAAATCATACAGATTGTTTTATCAGACTAAGCAAGACAGGTTTTCTATGGTCTGGACTAAAAGAAATGTCCCCCTTTGGTTCAAAAAAAGGTGATTATTTTTAAAATTTTATAATTTTTTTACTAAATATGATATGAAATATTTAGGATTTATGGTATATTAATTATGGTGATTTCGAAAGATGAGAACATGACACCATTAAACGAAGATGGGATTCTAGTCCCGTATAGGGACGGTTTTGTTAACTTATTGTTAATAGAAAATAAGGAACAATGTAAACTGAACTTTATAGCAAAGTTTCGACAAATGAATTTTGAGGTTGAAACTTTTATTAATTGCTCGGAAGCGCAAAAGAGATTGGATGAAGAGGATTCTCCTAAAATTGATTTTTTAGTTATTGATGCTGATGTTATCAACGGCATAGACGGTATATCTTTTGCTAGAAGGCACAGAAATAGATATCCTATTTTGTTGATATCTTCTAAAGCGGAATCTTTAGATGAGGTTAAAGAGGAAGGTTTTGTAACTTTGCATAAACCACATCAAGATCATCTGTTAGCAAACAAAATAAATAGAGCGAAACATGAATTCGATGAAGCTAAAACTATAAAAGAAACTAAAGATGGCCTTGACAATCTAAAAGATGTGGTGTATAATATACAAGATAATCTAAATGATATGTCGGACACTTTTGATAAGAATTTTTGTGAGTTAAAAGAAATGGTTTGCGAGTTGAAAGATTCTGGACGAGGTAATTCCATCTCAAAGATATTTCAAGTCTCTAATGCTAAGGATATTTTATCAACGGCTAGGAGTTTTTTCTCCTTAACTAAAACAATCATATTTTTGATATTGGTAGTGGTGTTTATTGTATTTTCTAATAAAATAGATTATACACAAATTATTAAATTTTTTCAAGCACTATTCTAAAAGGAATGAAGGTAGAGTATGGAACTGAATGATGTTCAAGAAGAGTATGTTGAAGTTTATTTTAAAAAAGATTTAATCTATCGAGGTTTCTTAATTGGAATAGATGAAGGTGGCCCTAATGGTGAGCAGAATTTCATTATATGTGGAATTAAAGGTGAGGGTATTGTAATTCCTATGGGTGATACTAATTGGGAAGTTGTTCATTTAACAGATGAGTCTGAAATGACCCCTTGGAAATTAATAAGGAAAGAATTAGGCATTATATGTACAGAAAAGACGGGATATGAAATGCTGTCTTTTGGATTCTTTTCGGGATTTATGGTAGGGTTTCTATTTTTATTTATTTCCTGTATTCTATTTTTTTGAACATAAATATATGTAATGAGAAATTTTTATATTGAGAAAAAATCCTTTAGACCGAAACCTATCTATTTTAGACATAGTAGGTATCACGAAAATTATTATTGGGAAACAGATTCTTTGGAATGCCCCTTTAGTTTTTGTGTTAATTTCGAAACTAAAGAATATATCTCAAAGATATCAATGAGTAAAGATGAAATAGGTAAAAAACTTTTTGCTGACGATGATGATTGGATGATTAAGAGAAAATTTGAAGAGTTCAACGAAAAGGATATGTTAGAATTTGTTAATCAATCATTTGATTCTTTCCATGCGTATTATATGCAAAAGATGAAAGAGTATGTAGATAGAATTTTTGAAAATGTTGGTAAAGACATTAAAGATACTAAAAATGATTTGGATATGTTTTAAGGGGTAATTTATGAAATTTTCCAGTTTAGCTAGAGGTTTGTTATTTATGATTGGTGGTCAGATAGCTCTTTCTGCCATGGGCGTTTATAGTCCATCTTTATGGTTTGTAGCAGGATGGGTTCTATGTCTTATTGACCATATGTTAGAAACTAACTCTTTAAGATGGTAGGGGAATTTGTGGAATTTGAAATACATTATAGAAATGAAAAAGTTGAGGAATATTATCAAAATTCAGGAATTCAAACTCTAGGATCTGCCGGATTTGATT
>TARA_B100001121_G_scaffold264380_1_pt1 | contig 24088 bp, 18 predicted proteins | sample TARA_B100001121 | Tara Oceans TARA_B100001121 (sample SAMEA2622817) | marine metagenome | biome: marine biome (ENVO:00000447); feature: surface water layer (ENVO:00002042); material: "saline water (ENVO:00002010), including plankton (ENVO:xxxxxxxx)" | depth 5 m
TCGCGGTCTTCTTCGCGGTCTTCTTCGCGGTCTTCTTCGCGGTCTTCTTGGCCGTCTTCTTGGTCACCTTCTTGGCGGCCTTCTTGGACGCCTTGCGGGTGGATTTCTTCGCTGATTTCTTCGTGGTCTTCTTGGCCATGGGAGATCCCGCCGATACCTAAGTGACTTGAAGACAGCAGGTTGCGGCGAACGGCAGCCGGCTTCAGCCCTGCTTTGGACGGGGGATTGTAGATTCCGCGGGGAAAGGCGTCAACGCACCACCAAACCAGGAGGATCAGCTGGCGGTCATGGCGCCCATGCGTCTGAACTTGTCGTAGCGGCGTTCGACCAGCGAGCGGGCATTGAAGCGTTCGAGTTCGCGCAGGGAGTCGATGATCCAACGCTGGAGCTGCTCGGCCGCCGCGGCGGGATCACGGTGGGCGCCTCCGATCGGTTCCTTGATCGTGGAATCGATCAGGCCGTTCTTCATGTTGTGCTTGGCCGTCAACGACAGCGCGCTGGCCGCCTTGGTGTTGGTGTCCTCATTGGCCTGCTTCCAGAGGATGGCGGCGCATCCCTCGGGACTGATCACCGAGTACCAGGCGAATTCCATCATTGCGACCCGATCCGCCACGCCGATGCCCAACGCGCCGCCGGATCCACCTTCACCGATCACGATGCTGATGATGGGGGTTCGCAGGCGGCTCATCTCACGCAGGTTCAGTGCGATCGCCTCGGCCTGTCCGCGTTCCTCCGCCTTCAGACCCGGATAGGCTCCGGGCGTGTCGATGAAGGTGACGATCGGAAGTCCGAACTTCTCCGCCAGCTTCATCTTCTTCAGGGCCTTCCGGTATCCCTCAGGATGTGCGCAGCCGAAGTGGCATGCAATCCGTTCCTGGGTCGTGCGACCCTTCTGGTGTCCGACGATCAGGGCCTTGAATGAGCCGATGCGTCCAAATCCGGTGATGATGCTGCGGTCGTCGCCGAAGGTCCGATCGCCGTGCAGCTCCCGGAAGTCGCGGCAGATCATGTTGATGTAGTCGGCGGTCTGGGGACGGTTCGGGTGCCGGGCGACGCGGACCGTGTCCCACGGGGAGAGCTGCCCGTAGATCTTCTCGAGCAGTCGTTCGCGATTCGACCGGAGGCTTTCCAGTTCGTCCGCGATCGACTCGGCGTCCTCCCGGGCCGCCAGCGTCTCGATCTGGCGTTCCAGTTCGATCACCGGTTCCTCGAAGGGCAGCGTGTAGGTCGTGCTCATGGTCGTGGGCCTCCGTTCCAGCGTGATATTCTACATCGGCCGATCGGCAATCGTGCCGTTGGCGAGGAGTCATGGAGAGAAAGCGGCATGGAACTTCAACTGGGCGTACTCGGCGTGGGGCATCTCTCCACGGCCATCCTGCAGGGGGTATTCGAGCACGGGGTCCTGGATCCCGGTTCGGTGCTGCTGGCCGATCGCGATCCGGATCGGCTGGAGGACTTTGCGGGCCTGGGCTGCCCGGTCGTCCCGTCGACCGAGCTCGTGCGTGCGCCCCGCATCCTGTGTGCGGTCCGTCCGCAGGACTTTCCCGCGGCGGCGGCGGAACTGGCGCCGCTCGGGAGCGAGCATCTCGTGATCTCGGTCATGGCGGGGCTCGGTTCGGATTCGATCCGGAGTTCGTTGGGGGGAGCATGTCGGGTGGTGCGAACCATGCCCAACGCCGGTGCGGTGCTCGGCTGCTCAATGACCGCGGTCGCGCGGGGTCCGGGAGCGACCGACGATGACGACGCCTTCGTGGAACGTCTCTTCGGTGCCATCGGACTCACCGTCGAAATCGACGAGCGGATGCTGAGTGCGGCGACGGCGGTCAGTGGTTCCGGGCCCGGATGGGTGTACCTGCTGGCTTCGGCGATGCACGACGCGGCGGTGGCGGTCGGTTTCGACTCCCAGCTCGCGGACACGAAGGTCCGCCAGACGATCCTCGCCGCGGCACGAACCCTGGAGACCTCCGGGCAGCCGTTCGACCAGCTGATCGAGGGGATCGCCTCGAAGGGAGGAACCACCGAAGCCGGTCTTCGCGTCATGCGTGAGAACGGCTTCGTCGAGGCCGTCGTGGCCGGCATCACCGCCGCCCGGGACCGGGGCGATGCCCTGGGAGCCGCGGATCAGTAGTCGCGTCGCCAGAAGATCACGCCCGCGCCCAGGCACAGGACCAGTTCGAACAGCAGCGACGTGCCGATGATCCAGAGGGGGGATCGGGAGTTCACTTCGTCACGGACCGCAAGGCCGATTTCGGCCTCGTTCGCCTCGAACTCGCCGTCCTCGGTGATCACGGGGGGGGATTCGTCGATGTCCCGCTCGGGAAGATCCGCGAGATCGACCGTCCAGCGTTCCAGCAGGTCCAGCGTCTGGCTGGTCTTGGGCAGCACGGTCATCGCACCGGAGAGGATCGAGTGGGCGATCCGGACGCCGGAGCCGGAGTCCCGTGCTTCTTCGAGCCGTTCCTCGCGCACCTCGATCGTCTTGTACATGAAGTCCCATCGCTCGCGGTCCTCGGGATTCTCGACCCCGGCCAGCTGCGTTCTCGATCGTTCCAGATTCTCCTCGTAGGCGGCCACCTTCTGCTCCTGGTACTTCACGAAGAAGAGCAGGGTGTTCTCCGAGGACTGCACGACGAAGATCACGAACCAGCAGAGGATGGTCAGCAGCAGGGCGGCGATGGTCGAGCGGGTGAGTATTCCGAAGAACACGCTGAATGCGTAGAGGTACGAGAAGAAGAGCACGACCAGGGGGATGGAGATGAAGATTCCCGGAAGCCAGACTCCGCCACGGAGTCCGATGACCACGAAGCTGCCGACGCAGAACACGCAGACCTGCAGGACGACGAAGAGCAGCCCGCTGAGGTACTTCGTGATGAACAGTCGGAATCGACCGATGGGCTTGCTGAGGATCAGGTCGATGGATCCCGTGCTGATGAACTCGGGGAACATGCCCGATGTGGTGACCAGCCCGAGGATGGTCGCGACCCAGGAGAGCCAGATTCCGATCCCGAGGTTGTTGAAGATGAACTTGTAGAAGAACTCGGGCGTCCAGCCGGTACGGGTGTTGACGCCGGGGATCTCGATGTCCCACACGACGATCCGGATGCCCTGGTCGTTGATGCCCACCAGTGCGAAGCACAGCACCACCAGCCCCGTGATGATCAGGGTGAACCAGAAGATGCGTCGCGCGTTGAGCAGCCGGTACGCATCGACGAAGAGGGCGATCGACTGGGTCACGGCCGTCCTCCCTCGTCACCGACGACGGCGCCCGGGCCTGCGAATCCCTCACCGCCTTCGGTGACCGCACGCATGAAGAGCGCCTCGAGCGAATCACGCACGGGCCTGATCTCAAGGATGGTGCGATCCTCCGCCCGCAGGCGGTCGATCAGGGTCTGGATGCCGTCGGGTTCCCGGCCGTTGATCCGCAGCAGTGTTCCGTGCTCGTCGGACTGCATCGAGACGTCGGGGAGCGAATCGATCCAGTCCGGAGCCGAACCGTGGATGCGAAGTTCGTAGTGGCGGCTGTCCGCCGTGAGGTCGTCGATCGTCCCCTGCATGGCGACCCGCCCCTTGACCATGATGGCGACCCGGTCGCAGACCATCTCCAGTTCGCTCAGCAGATGACTGTTGATGAAGACGGTCATCCCCTCGTCCCGAAGTCCCAGCAGGAGATCGCGGATCTCCTGCCGACCCACCGGATCGACGCCGTCGGTCGGCTCGTCCAGCAGGACGAGTTCGGGGGTGTTGACCAGCGCCTGGGCGAGGCCGATGCGCTGCAGCATGCCCTTGGAGTAGCTCTTGACCCGCTTGTCGGCCCAGTCCCACATGCCGACCCGCTTCAGGAGTCGATCCGCGCTACGGCGGCGGGGCTGGCGCCGCATGCCCGTCATCGCGGCGACGAACTCGATCACCTGGCGACCGGTCAGGTAGGAGGGGAAGTTGTGGTGCTCGGGAAGGTAGCCCACCTTCGCCAGCGCCCGCTTGTCGCCCGGGGAGCGTCCGAGCATGGTGCCCCCCAGCCGGTCCGGGCGGACCACGGTCATCAGGATCTTGACCAGAGTGGATTTACCCGCTCCGTTGGGGCCCAGAAGCCCGAACACCTCGCCGGCATCCACCTGCAGGTCGACCCCCCGCAGGGCATGGATGTTCCTGCCGAAGGCTTTGTACGCATCGGTGATGTCGATGATCGACCCGTTCGCCATGGAGACAGGGTACAGGACGCCGCACTGGCGCGGTATCCTGTGGAGATGCCTCCCGTGGTCTCGCAGGATCTCGGTTCGTTTCTTCGTCGCCTGGAAGACGCCGGTTCCCTGCTGCGCATCACCGAGCCGGTGTCTCCGATCCTCGAAGTCACCGAGATCGTGGACCGCCACAGCAAGGCTCGCACCGATCTGGTCAGCGAGGCGGCCCGCCGCTTCGATCCTCGGCATGCGGATCTCGGTGGCCGGGCCCTGCTGTTCGAATCGGTCGAGGGCTCCGATTTCCCGCTGGCCATCAACATCTTCGGATCCTACGCCCGCACCGAACTGGCCCTGGGATGCCGTGGCGAGTTGGGGTTCGAAGCCATCGCCCGTCAGCTTGCGGCCATCGCGCAGCCGCAGCCGCCGCGAGGGCTTCGCGATGCCCTTCGCATGGGCCGTCAGTTTCTTCCGCTGCTGCTGCATTCCAAGCCGCGGCTCCGTCGTTCCGGCCCGTGCCAGGAGGTTGTCCGACGCACCGAGGCCGGTGAGGTCGATCTCACCCGGCTTCCGCTGCTGAAGTGCTGGCCGCACGACGGTGATCCTGCGGCCGTCGGCATTCCGTCTCCGGAATCGACGGGGACCGAGGCGGGCGGAGGACGCTACATCACCTTCGCCGGGATCCACACCATCCACGCCGACGATCGGAACGACCCCTCGCCGCCCAGCCACAACATCGGCATGTACCGCGTGCAGCTGGTCGACGAGACCCGTCTCGTCATGCACTGGCATGTTCATCACGACGGCGCATCCCACTGGCGTTCGTGGAAGGCCATCGGAGAACCCATGCCCGTCGCCATCTGCTTCGGCGGCGAGTCGATCATGCCCTACGCGGCGTCGGCGCCGCTTCCCCCGGGCATCAGCGAACTGCTGCTGGCCGGATACCTCAATGGTCGGGGAATCCCCCTGGTCAAGGGAGCCACGGTGCCGCTGCGGGTCCCCGCCAACAGCGAGATCGTCATCGAGGGGCACGTGCGGACCGACGCGGGCCCCATCGGATGGGATCCCGCGGGCGACGAGCCGCTGGGACCGGGCGCCGTCTTCGAAGGTCCCTTCGGGGATCACACCGGGTTCTACTCGATGCCCGACCGGTACCCGATCGTGGAGGTCAGTGCGATCACCCATCGACGCAAGGCGGTGTTCCCCGCCACGATCGTGGGGCAGCCGCCTCAGGAGGACTACTACCTGGGCAAGGCCACCGAACGCATCTTCCTCCCGCTGCTCCAGACCCTCATCCCCGACGTCGTCGACTACCACCTGCCGATGTTCGGTTCGTTCCATCAATGCGCCTTCGTGCAGATCGCGAAGGCCTACCCGCTGCAGGCCCGACGGGTCATGCACGCCATCTGGGGCGCGGGACAGATGGCCTGGACGAAGTCGATCATCGTCGTTGACGAATCCGTGGACGTGCATGATCACGAGGCCGTGCTGGAGGCGGTCGCCGCCCACGCCGAGTTCCCCCGTGATCTGGAAGTGGTCAACGGTCCGCTGGACATCCTCGATCACTCCGCCCCCCGCCTGGGTGCCGGTGGCAAGATGGGCATCGATGCCACGCCGTCGATTCCGGGTGAGGAGGTGCTGGGCATACCGGTGGGCTCCCCGCCGGCCTCCGATACCGCGGCGGTCCGGGCGATGCTCGAGCCGCTGGTGGATGGTCGGGGCGTCCACGCCATCGATGTGCCGGCCTGGGGACGGGGGCGGATCGTCATCGCGGCGGTCGATTCCTCCGCTCCCGGACGTTCCAGCGAAGTCATCGAGTCCATGCTCGATGTCGCCGCCAAGGGAGACGGCGCCGATGTGATCATGGCCGTGGATGCCGACATCGATCCGTGCGACCACGAGCGGGCGCTGTTCATGCTCTTTGCGAACATGGATTCGCTTCGCGACCGGCACGAGCGTGCCCACCGGGTCGCCCTCGACGGGACGTGCAAGCACGTCGGATGGGAGCGGAATGACGAGCCCGTCCGACCCTGGCCGCCTATCATCAAGATGGATCCGGCGGTTGTCGACCGTGTCCAGAAGCGTGCTGCTGCCTTCGGGCTTGATGAATGAACCTGACCGTCCGACTTGCAACTGTATTCCTCCTGACGCTCTTCTCCTTCATGTCCTTCGTGGGCATCCGATCGATGTTCGTGTCGAGCATCACGGCGCCGGAGAAGACGTCCGTGGGACTGGAGCCGGTGCCGGTGGCGGTCGTCTGTCTGATTCTCATGCTGCTGGTCTGCTGGGTGGCGTTTGTGTGGGAGCTTCCGTCGGTGCTGGCCAACCTGAGGGCCCGAAGACGCCTGGCACGCGGACGGTGCGGTCAATGCGACTATCCATTGGAGACGGACTGCACGCGGTGCACGGAATGCGGCTGCGAACTCGTGCCGCCCCGGCCGCTCGAACTCAGCTTGCAGTGGGTGGAGCGGGCGGTCCTGCTGCTGGTGGGCTGCTGGCTGCTGGGGGTCTCGGTCGGAGAAGGGTGGATCCAGCTGGATCAGCGGGACGCCAGCATCCGACTGATCGAATCCCGGGCCGTCGACCCGGAGGTGGATCAGATCACGTGGGACCGGCGCTGGCCGGGCATTGGAGAACTTCGGGTCCGGTGGCGGCCGCTACCGGACGCTGGCGAATGACGGGTCGGGCTTGAGGAAGAAGTAGTACATCCGGCCTTCGGCGTACTGGCCTCCGGCGAGAATCTCCGCGGTGGCTCCGATCCCCATGAAGATGTCCGCCCGCCCCGGGGCGTTGATGGCACCGCCGGTGTCCTGATCGAGCATGAACTGGACGAAGGGGCGGGGGCCGCTGGACAGGGTCACCGCATCGGTGTCCACCAGGACGATCGATCCCCGCGGGAAGATCGTCTTGTCGGTGGCCAGGGACCGCTCCGCCGTCACCGGGACTCCGAGCGATCCCGCCGGCCAGCTGTCTCCGGAATACTCCTGGAAGAACACGTAGTTCTCGTTCCGGTGGATGAGCTCCTCGATGCCGTCCGGATCGCGCTGCCAGGCCCGGCGGATCGCCGGCAGGCTCAGTTCGCTCTCCTGCAGGTAGCCGGAGTCGACCATCGACCGTCCGAGTCCCGTGTAGGGACGGTCGGTCTTGCCCGCGTAGCCGAAGTACGCGATGGTTCCGTCGTCCATCCGGAGCTTGGCCGATCCGTTCACGTGGACGATGTAGGCCGAAAGCGGATCCTCCAGCCAGACCACTTCGGTCCCGTCGAGCATGCCGGTGCGTTCGATGGTGCGCCGCGCCGGATACGTGACGATGGTGCCGTCGGGCAGCATGCGGCCCAGCGGCTTGCCGTCGACGGGGTGCGTCGCGAGATCGTGCGGACGTCCGTAGAGCGGGGTGTTGAACCGCTCGCTCCGCGTGCGGGAGGCGTTGAAGTCCGGTGCGTAGTAGCCGGTGAACAGCACGGTCCCGTCCCCGTCGCAGCCGACCGATTCGTAGACGTCGAATCGGCGTTCGACCTCCTCGGCGAAGGTGTCCGGGTCGGGGGTGGTCCGCATCAGCTCCCGCATGGCCACCACGGAGGCCTTGGCCTGCTCGTGGGTGATGTTGCAGCAGGGGAACCACTGGCGGCTGGAGGGGGCGTCGTACCAGGCGATGCTCCGGTCCATGGCGTCGCCGAGGAAGACGTCCCGCTGGCTCCAGGCGGCCGCGAGGTCGGGCATGCGCTCGGGCGACCGGACCTTTCGCAGGGGCATGGTCCCGGCCGGCAGGGGGCGGTTGTAGTTCTTGGTCGCCGCGACCTTGGCCGGTTCGGCCTGCTGGCTGCATCCCGTCAGGAGGATCACGGTCGCGACCGCGATTGAAAGAGGTCCGAGAACGGGCGTGCCGGCGTGTCGCATCGTCAAGAGGCTCCTTGGTTCCAGTGTCGCAGGATGCCCTATCTATCGGCCGGAATGGCCCGAAAACACGACTTCGCGTCTGGTGAGCCCCCGATTCATTCATTGCTTCCCCCGTCGCTGGTCGACACGGTAGAATGAGGCATTCAGGCAGCATCCCGCTGCTTCGCAAACGCAAGGAATCCGTGCCATGATCGAGTCGACCCTGCTCCCATCCGTGAACCTCGCCATCGGCCTTCCCGGCCCGACCGAGATGATCGTGCTGCTGGTCATCGGTCTGCTGATCTTCGGTCGGCGTCTCCCCGAGGTCGGCCGCAGCATCGGCCGCAGCATCGTCGAGTTCAAGCGGGGCGTGAAGGGGATCGAGGACGAGGTGGAGACCCGTTCCAGCAATCCGCCGCAGCTCGACGATCAATCCGTGGCTCGTGGCGATTCGTCCGTGCAGGACGCAATGGGCAAGGTCATGCCTGAGTCGGATGTGCCCTCCCAGGGCAACGGCTGAGCCGTCCCGGATGGATGACCAGAAATTTCGACGACGGGGCTATACTGTCCCCCCCCCGGGCGATTAGTTCAGTTGGCTAGAACGCACGGATCACACCCGTGAGGTCACAGGTTCGAGTCCTGTATCGCCCACTTCCACGACCCCGTTCATCGTATAGGGATGAATGGGGTCGTCGCGTTTGGGAGAGGTCAGGTCGAGGTGTCCTGCTCCAGATGGACGTAGCACCGTCGCCAGGGCTGGTCATCGATCAACTTCCATTTGTGTCCGCCCCCGGTGGTGTCCTCGGCGAGGAGGATGTCGCCCGGGCGAATTATCTGCGTGTCACCCAGACGATTCGTGAACTCCAGCGTACCGGTGAGGGTGATCACGTACTGTCGCCGTGGTGCGGTGTGCCAGTCGTAGCCGCCGCCGGAATTCGTTTCTGCGAATTGGACTTCGTGGCAGTCCTGCAGATCGCTCATGACGACGACATCACCGTGCGGGATCGTTTCGACGGTCGTCGATTCGAAATGTGATTCGCCGTCCTCGCCGGTGAACAGTCTGATGATTGGAATGGGCATGGGTGCTCTCCTGCATACGCCTGAAGTTTACCGGGATCGTCGGCCCGGGCTCCGCTGCTATGATGCGGCCGTCCGTCAACTTCAGGAGCATTCGACCAATGGAACGATCCAACTGCGACGTCTTGATCATAGGAGGCGGCATCAGCGGAACCTCGCTGCTCTATCTGCTTTCGCGTTTCACCGACATCCGATCGCTCTGTCTGATCGAGAAGTACGACCATCTGGACCCGCTGAACTCGAATGCCCACAACAACAGCCAGACACTGCACGAAGGCGACATCGAGACGAACTACTCGCTTGAGAAGGCGACGCACGTCAAGGCGGCGTCCGGTCTGACCAAGACCTTCGCCCAGCGGGTGCTGCAGGACGATTCCGTCATCCGCTGCTACGGCAAGATGCTGCTCGGCGTGGGCGAGGAGGAGGTCGAGAAGGTCACCCGTCGGCATGCCGAGTTCAAGGAACTGTTCCCGACGATCGAGCTGTTGGATGCCCGGGGGATTGCGGATCTCGAGCCGAAGGTCGCCCTGATCGACGGCGAACTCCGTGAGGAGCCCATCGCGGCGATCCACAATCCGGAGGGATACGCGGTCGACTACGGGAAGGTGACCGAGGGATACGTCGCCGAGGCCAAGAAGGCCGAAGAAACCGAAGTGGCCATCCATCTGTCGACGGAAGCCAAGAAGATCAGCAAGGTCGATGGCGGCTACGAGGTCGAGTGCGCCGATCGCACCATCCACGCGAAGTTGGTGGTGGTCTCCGCGGGGGCGCATTCTCTGCTGATGGCCCAGAAGATGGGCTACGGGCACAACCTTTCGGTCATGCCGGTCACGGGCAGCTTCTACTTCGCCCCCCGGGTCCTCGATCGCAAGGTCTATACGGTGCAGAACGACAAGCTGCCCTTCGCCGCGATCCACGGCGACCCGGATCTGACGGCGCCGGACAAGACCCGGTTCGGCCCCACGGCCCTCGTGCTTCCGGTGCTCGAGCGTCACAACGCGAAGACCGCCTGGGGCTTCCTCGAGTCGTTCAACTTCGACGACGACGTGGCCGCGGTCCTGTGGGAGCTGATGAAGGACAAGGACATCCACAACTTCGTCTATCAAAACCTGGGCTACGAACTGCCGTACTTTGGCAAGCGAAGCTTCCTGAAGGCCGCACGGAAGATCATTCCGTCGATGGAGGCCCACGATCTCGAGTTCGCCGAGGGCTACACCGGCATCCGGCCCCAGCTGATCGAGAAGAAGGAGCGTCGTCTCATGATGGGGGCGGCGAAGATCGACGAGGGGGACGGCATCATCTTCAACATGACTCCGTCGCCGGGTGCGACCAGTGCCCTCGACAACGCCCGGGTCGACATGAACTCGATCGCCCGCCAGTTGGGAAGCACGATCGACGAGACGGGATTCCAGTCCCTCTTCGGAGAACCGGCCTCCGGTCCGGAGGTCACGACCACGTCCGTCGGTCACATGTGAAAAGACAGGAAAGGGGACGGTGCGGAACACCGTCCCCGGAACCGGGCGATTCGCTTCCCCAGATTGATTCAGCGGAGGCCTGCGTTCTCGACGATGCAGGCGGTGGCCTCGGCTTCGGTCCAGCCGTAGCCGTGGAGCTCGATCAGGTCGTGCCGGGAGGTGTTGCTGACCTTCAGCATCTCCCCCAGACCCAGGTCGTACACCCGCTCGACTTCGGCCAGTCGGGCCAGGACGCGGTCGTACCAGATTGGAAACTCGATCGAAGGCATGTACAGTTCTATTCGTGCCGGTAGGCCCCGGGGTTCAGAAAGATGTGCTTCTCCATGAAAGATTGCGTCGGCCACGACGAATCTCGCACTCGAAAATCAAAAATGGGTTGAATGGGCGTGCCTCGATGCGAATCGGCCCGTTCCGCGTCGATGTATTCGGACCCAAGTTCTTTGACTTCAGGGGCTTGACGGCGTGTCGCGGGGGATCGGCGGCGATTCGTACATCGTCCGGGAGCTCCACCAGGCCCCATTTTCCGCCCGTTGAGCGGTGTCGGTGAAGCGATATCGATCCAGTCGCCAGCGAACGAAGCGGGAGGGGCCGGAGGGGGCGACCTCCAGCAGATCGAGGACGGGCCTGCGGCCCTCCAGGATCGCCTCCATCAGGTCCGGGAGGATGGTCCGTCCGGTGCGAACCCCCCGCTGGATCTCGGCCTTGACGTAGAGCCCGTCGAACCACATCTGCCAGTCCAGTCGCGGCATGTCCGGCAGGCAGTAGGCGGGAGGGCGGTCGAGGGGGCCCGGCTTGTCATCGAACACGATCGGTTTCCAGTTCGTCCCGTCCTCACTGGTCTCGATCCGGATTTCGGGACGTGTCGTGGTCATCGATCGGAACAGCCCGTATTGATTCGCGAAGCGCCAGGAAGCGACCGATCCCCGCCAGGTGCTCGCGACCGGCTCGCCGGACAACTGGGACCAGGCGGCGGGAAGGCTGAGGCTGAGCAGGAACACGACCACGATGGCGTTCACCGTCCGTCGGGTCGGCGCCTCGATTCGGGCCAGCCCGGTCCGGAGATTCCACCGTGACTGCCTGGGCCAGAGCATCATCCACTGGGCGTCGTCCAGCAGGACCATGCACAGCACCAGCGAAAGCAGATTGAAGAAGCCGTAGTTGCCTGTGGCCAGAATGGCGATCTGCAGGAGGGCCAGGAGGATGAAGGCGATGCTTCGGAACACCCGGGGGCCGAAGATCAGCAGGGGAGCGCCCAGTTCGATGGCGAACATCACGAAGCAGCATGCCTTCTGGAACCACGCCGCGGCCTGGTGCATGTACCAGGCGGTCCACGTCGGAAGCGGCTGCGTCCAGTAGTGGTAGTCCAGTGCGGTCAGGTTGAGCCAGGTCGGATCACCGCTCTGCAGCTTCACGTAGCCCGAGAAGAACATGAAGCGGGCCAGAAGCCAGAGCAGCATCAGTCGGATGGCCGCCGAGGGGCGTCTGGCCTCCGACGCATTGAGGCGCCAGGCGAAGGGGGCCCAGAAGATCGAGACGAAGCCGACCTCCAGCAGCAGGGCGTCCCACTGGTACTGGAAGAACACGTCGCCGCCGTTGGTGATCGACAGGTAGGCGATCCAGCAGAGGGCCAGCATCGCCATGGGCAGGAGACCGGCCATCAGGAGCGTGGCGGCCACCGCCCCCGCTATCCAGAGGGTCTGGAGCATGGCGTCGCCGGCCCCGAACCAGAGCAGGGTGGGCAACTGGCCGAATCCGATGCGGGTGGACTCGAGGGCGTCGAGCCGCTCGGCGACGGGACGGATGCCGTCGCTGCCCACGAGTCCTTCGAGCTGCCAACCGGCCGAGAGGAAGGCGATGAGGTAGATCAGCCCCAGGCAGCGCAGGAACACCCGGCGGGTCAGGTGAAAGGTCGAAGGCGCCGCGACCTGTCCGTGGGCGAGTCGGCTCGCGACCTCCGCGGGGCCCCGGTTCCGGGCGGTGAACCGGTACAGGGCATCGGTGAGCAGGCGGAAGGGCGCCACGTGCTCGTGGAGCCACAGCGGCCAGCTTCGCAGGCCGACCAGCTGCTGGAGGCGGAAGAAGGCCGCGGCTCCGCGTCGCGCGGTGCCGTCGGGCTCGATCACGTGCAATGCTTCACGAAACCGTTCCTCGGGGATCCCGGGGAACTGGGAGGAGCCGGACTGGTACGAGCTCCACGCGATGTCCAGATGTCTGATGTTCCAGTAGCGCCGCATCCAGCGTCGGCAGAACCGGCAGTCGCCGTCGAAGACCACGACCGGATTGTTCGAGGGAAGAGGGGTTTCCGGCACGAGCGAATCGCAGCCCGATCCGCAGCCTCCGCCTCCACCGTCTTGACACGAACCACAGCCCATCGAGGGTCATTCTAGGGACTGGGCCTTCCGCGGGGCCTGCGGTATCCGGTACGCCGGATCAGAGGCAGTTGCCCCAGGCTCCGATGACGATCAGGAGATCGGCCACGTCGACCGTGCCGCTGCCGTCGAAGTCGCAGGACGGATTGGCTTGGGACCAGGAGCCGATGACCGACAGGAGATCCTCGACGTTGACCAACTGGTCTCCGTTGGTGTCGCCAGAGCATCCCGGGGCATCGTCGCACTCGATGGAGGACACCCGTACGGCATCCACGCCGGCTTCGATCACGCTGCCGTCGCCCAGGTCGCTGGCGTTGAACCGGATCCGCAGCGTGTCGGTGTTCAGGATGCCGGGGATGTCCGCGACGACGAAGGACACGGGAATCCACCCGCCCGAGGTGCCCGGTCCGGCCGGGCCGATGAGCTCGAGCTGGACCCAGTTCGAGCCGCCGTCGTCCGAGACCTCGACCACGAAGACGTCGTTCTGGGGATCCGCACCGTTGCAGGTGCTGCCGTTGTTGTACCAGCGGTTGTAGCTGAGCACGGCGGAGGGGGCCGAGGCGTCCAGGAGCGGCGAGGTGAGGATCGTCGATCCGCCGTCCACGTCGCTGTTGCAGGCGCCGGCCGAACTGTTGTCCGTCAGCCAGCTCTGTCCCGATGCATCCGCATCGAGGGAGGGATCGCACCGGGCGCAGTTGACCGGCGTTCCCCGGTCCCATTGGCCGTCGGTGGCGTCTCCGCTGACGCTCCATCCGGTGTCGGTCTCCGAGTTGTCCTCGAAGGTCACGGAGGTGCCGCTGGCCACGAAGGTGGTGTTGGTGTTCGAGGGGGCACCGGCGGGAATGGTCACGGTCTGGCCGCTGGTGGTCGATGCGGTCAGGTACCAGGAGGCCGTCTCGGTGCAGGGCAGGGCGGGGAAGGACGCGACGTAGGTGTCGCCCGATTCGAGCACCATGTCGACGGTGCCGCTGGTGCTTTCGGTCGCGTAGTTCAGCTTCAGCGTGTCCTGGTCGATGGTGCCGCCGTTGACGCCGGCGATGTCGGCCCGGACTTCGGTGCCGCCGGCGGGATCGATGAGTTCGGGGGTGGTGCCCACGTAGGTCATCGAGATCTGGGATCCCTGCCAGACGAACAGGCCGCGTTCGAGGTCGCTGCCGATGATGGTGCCGCTTTCGAAGTACGGGTAGACGCTCCAGAGGCCGTTGAACGAAGCGGCGTCGTCTTCCGGCCACGTGTCGAAGAACGCGACCTCGACGGGGTCAGTCGGATTGGTGGCGTCGAAGATGCGAAGCCCGCTGCGGTAGTTCGCCTCGTAGATCAGGTTGCCCCGAACGTACAGGTTGTGGTCGACGGCGTTCAGCCCCGTGGTGAAGGTGCCCACCTGCACCGGATTGGACAGGTCGCCGACGTCGATGATGCGGGTGGTGGTCGGGATGCCGGTGTTCTGCTCGTCGAGTTCGTCGTTGAGGTAGAAGTACTGGCGATCCTCGGTCAGCCATCCCTGATGCGAGTAGCTGGGGTTGGAATGCTGGAGGCAGGCGAGCTGCTGGATGTTGGACTTGTCCGTCACGTCGAGGATGCACAGTCCGGTCTCGGAGAAGCCGCCGTTGAAGCCGCCGCAGCAGAATGCGATCTGCCGGCCGGCGTAGGGGCCCTCGGTGTACGTCACGACCTGGGCGTCGTGGACGTAGCGGCTGGTCCACGAGCCGACGTAGACGGGATTGGACGGATTCGCGAGGGAGTAGATGCGCAGTCCCTCGTCGCCGCCGCCGGCGCGGTAGAGGAAGCCGCTGTCGACGTCGATCACGATGTTGTGCGTGGCCGAGGTTCCCACATCGTTCACGGTGCCCACCAGGGTGACGGTTCCCAGATCGATCTGCGCGAGCTGGAACACCTGGATGCCGCTGCCGCCTTCGCTCACGGCGTAGGCGTAGTTGCCGTAGATCTTGACGTCCCGCCACAGGCTGTTGGGGCCGGAGATGTTGGCGATCACCTGGGCGTCGCCCGGGTTCGTCACCTCGACGAAGGCGGTGCCCTCGCTGTGGGTGAAGATCGCGTACTCGCGTCCCGACTGCGGACTGGTGTAGCCCCAGCAGTCGCTGCCGGTGGAGGGGCTTCCGAATTCCGCGAGGGGAAGCCAGCTCAGCAGGGTCAGGTTCTGGCTGGGGAAGCCCCGGATGTCCGCTGCGCTCCGTTCCGCCGGGGTGGCATCCGCGCGGTAGGCGGGCCCTTCGAAGCGAGGAACCCGGTCCTGCTCCTTGGGATCGTCAAGGTGCGCAAACGAGGCGGTCAGTCCCGCCCCGAGCAGGGCGGCCATAGCGAGCATCTGAGTCTTCACGGTTCAACTTCCTGCAGGTGATGTTGCCTATCTCTTCTCAACCCCCAACCTTCAATCTACCGATTTCGGGGTTCGCAACCACCCAAGATCCCCAATCAGGGCTGATTTTCGGACTCTGAGGGCGTGGGCGGGCCGGTTTCGGGCCGAGGAGGAGGGAGTCCGGTTCGTGGGTCGACCGGGCCCATGAGACTCCGGGGGGGCAGCGGACTGTCGAGGGAACGCAGGAAGGCCTCCAGATCGGCCAACTGCTGTTCCGTGAGATCCAGCGGCTGCAGCACGGATTCCTGATGGTGGTCCTGGACCTGCATGTCCTCGAGGGTGTTGTAGAACCGGAGCACCGTGCCCAGATCCTCGAACTGTCCCTGATGCATGTAGGGCGCCGTTCTGGCCACGTTCCGCAGTGACGGCGTCTTGAAGCTTCCCCAGTGTTCCTGTCCCTGCACGATGGATCCGGTCCGTCTGGCCTTGCGGCCGTTCGGTTCGTCGCTGTGTTCGCCGTGCGAGGAGAAGGAACTGGATTGCACGAACTCGATTCCTCCGAACCGTCCCGGATCGCGGGGGGGACCGCCGTGACCGGTGGGGATGCCGATGTTGTGGAATTCGAAGTCGGTGAAGAGCGGACCCGAATGGCACTGCCGGCAGCCGGCGTCGCCGATGAAGAGCTGGAGTCCGCGTTGTTCCGAGCTGTTGAGTGCCGTCATCTTTTCCCGGTCGCCTTCACGCAGTCCTTCGACGAAGCGGTCGAAGGGGGAATCGACGCTGCGAAGTTCCCGTTCGAAGGCGGCGATCGCCTTGGAGCAGTTGACGAACACCCGATCCACATGGTCGCGGTCGGCCTCCGTCATCGCAGTCCATTCCGGCGTGCCGGATCGCGTTCCGGGGGGGAATCGTTCCGTGTCCGCCATCGAGGGGAGATCGCCGAAGACCGATTCGTAGGCTTCCCGGTAGGCCGGGTCTTCATGGATGCGGCGCACATAGTCGACCCGGCTTCCGTCGAATTCCGCCGGGTCCTCGACCGGATGCATGGCCTGGGACCAGAGGGTGTCGGCACGTCCGTCCCAGAAGAACCAGCGGTTGTGGGCCACATTGAGAAGGGATTGGGAGTGTCGTTTGCCGGGCCCCATTCCGGTCGAGATGGGGATCCCATCGGTCCAGGCGATCATGGGGCCATGGCAACTGGCGCAGGAGATCTGCCCGTTGCGCGAGAACCCGGCGTCGTAGAACAGGGCCTGGCCGAGATTGGCCGCGTCCGGATCGAGGTCCCATGCATTGGTGGGATCGTCCGGAGGTTCGGGGACGGGGGAGTGCTGGAGGATCCGTCGTTGCTCGGTGGGGGTGAAGACGACCGGACGCTCCTCTTCCGCAACGCCGAGCAGGGTCGTGATGCACCAGAGCAGGAGCATCAGTCGACCTCGAGCGGTTCCTGGGCCCGATGGGTGACGCCGCGATCACGTACGTCGAAGTAGAGCTCCCAGTACCCCGGCATGTGGAACAGCATGTCCTCGACGTGCCACCGGCCGGGGCCGGTTCGTTCGATCAGCGGAACATGGTTCATGCCGTGGTTGTGATGGGGCATGGCGGCATCGACGGACAGTTCCCCGTCGGTCAGCAGTTCGCCGTCGCGTCGGACCTCCACCTCGAGGGTGAAGAAGTCGTTCACCGGGATCGGTGAGGGGTCCGAACTCCATGACACCTCGTAGTTCCGATCGTTGGTCTGGAGCTGGTGGTCCAGGCTGGTGCTGCAGCCGCCCAACAACATGGCAGCGGCGAGGATGGCGGCGGATTTGGTGATCATGACTGGTGGCTACTCGTCTTCCGGACGTCGGGGTGGTCGATTCTTAGGAGTGTAGGCCCGTCCGGCTCCGAACGTCATGAGCCAGCGTCCTTCGAGGTCGAACATCTGGCAGCGATGGTTGCCGTGGTCCAGCACGATCACCCGATCCCGATCGTCGACGACGATGCCGGCCGGTTTCCAGAATTCCTCGTGGTTCGAGCCCTTGGTTCCCCACGACGTGCGATGGGTGCCGTCGTTCGACAGACGGTGCACGGCGTGGCCGCCTCCGTCGCTGATGAGCAGGTCGCCCTCGCGCGTCACCGCGAGTCCGTTGGGGCGGACGGGAGGTTCCGGGGTCGCGATCGCGGTGACGGCCCGGGTCCGCCCGGCTTCGTCCAGTCGATGCACCGCGTTGCGGCCGCGGTCGAGCACCAGCAGTTCGTCGTGTCGGGGGTCGAACGTCATCGCTGCCGGTTCCCGGAGATCCGGAATGCTCCATCGGTCCAGCGGTTGCAGATCGGCATCGAGCACGTGGATCGTTCCTTCGCTGCCTTCCATCAGGTACCAGCGTCCCCGTGCGTCGCGCTCCGCATCCACGATCCGGTGCATCGGGATCGACGGGTCGAGGGTCCTCGACGTGAGCAGCCGTGCCATCGACGGATCGAACCGCGGCTGATCGGCCGGAGGCAGTTCCAGTCCGTAGACGTGGACCTGCGACGTGCCGCGGTCGAAGAGGTGAAGCTGGTTCGAGTCGTGATCCCAGTGCAGATCGACCAGGTGTCCGAAGCCGCCGGGGCCGTCTCCGCGGGAGAAGATGCTGGTCAGGCGAATGGGAGTCTGTCGCTGGTGGTCGAAGATCAGCACGGCGCGGGCTTCCGGTTCCCAGACCACCATGATCCGGTCGTCGAGATCGACGGTCGGTCCGAAGTGGGACTGGATGCCGGTCCGCGGGGCGGTGGTTGGGCGGGATTCGATCTCCCGCCGGGTCTCCTCGTCGATCCAGTCGGGGTAGTCCCCACCGAAGAACTGGATACGGTCCTCGAACGACTCGACGACGGCCAGTCGCGAACCGTCGGGACTGATCGCCAGGGCGTCCGGATAGTGGATTCGACCCTGCCCTTCGCGGGGCTTGACCGAATGCATTCCCCACGCGTCGACGAGTGTCCCGTCCGATCGGAACAGCTGGATGCGGTGGTTCAGTCGGTCGCTGACGAAGATCCGATCGTCGATGCAGTGGACGTCCGAGGGGGCCTGGAAGAGTCCGGGAAAGCTGCCCCAGCTGCCCCAGTGGGAGATCGGGGTGCCGTCGAGGTCCAGCGTCTGGATGCGGTGGTTGTCCGTATCGGCGACCACGATCCGGTCCGCTGCATCGATGTCGAGGCCCTGCGGCCGCCGGAACCGGCCCGGGGCGACACCACGCGATCCGATGCTCCGCAGCAGGGTGCCGTCGAGATCGAGTACGGCGATGCGGTCGTTGCCGGTGTCCGCGACGTAGAGGTGTCCGTCGTGCATCGCGATCCCCGTCGGATGGCGGAGCCCGTCGGACGGTTCGATGATCCGCACGGTGGTGCCGTCGGGGGCGAGCTGGAGGATCCGGTTGCGTGCGGCGTCCGTGACGAGGATGGTGTCGTCGGGGCCGATCGCCAGTCCGGCCGGTTCGCCGCAGTCGATGTCCGTCGCGGTCGAGCACTCGAGCCAGTCGGTGATCCGGATCGCGGGTGGGGCCGATTCCAGAATCACGAGGCGGTCGTCGGTGAGCCACCGGGCATCGACCGGCGCGCGGAGGCCGTTGAAATCGAGCTGGTACCGGTCGGGACTGTCGGTTTCCTGCGCCGGTGCCGGCGCAAGCACCTGCAGCGTCGCGAGCAGTCCGGCCCATGCTGTCGGACGAATCATGTCCTGCCCTCCGTATGCACCGATTGTAGGGGGATCAGGACGTGCGAAGGATCGATTCGGTCTTCCACCTGCCACCGAGCACCTGTCCGGCGTCGGCGCCCATCCAGTCCTCGATGACCGATGCGTACACGGTCCGGAAGTCGGTGTTGTGGATCAGATCACCGCCGTCGAGCCGCGTCAGGGACGGATGGGTGCCCAGCAGTCCCGGTCGTACCATGTCGCCGATGACGTACATGGGGGCGGCGGTTCCGTGGTCCGTGCCGCCGGAGCCGTTCTGTGCGACCCGCCGGCCGAACTCCGAGAAGACCATGGTCAGCACCCGGTCGGTGTTGCCCTGGGCCTTGAGATCCCGGTAGAAGGTGTTGAGCGCGTTCCCGACCTGCTCGAGCAGTCTGGCGTGCTGTCCGGCCTGGTTCGCATGGGTGTCGAAGCCGCCCAGCGTGACGTAGTACACGCGGGTCGGCAGTTCGGCACGAATCATGGCGCCCACCATCCGGAGCTGGCCTGCCAGATTCGAACCGGGGTAGGTGACCAGCGGCGCCTTCGCGACGGCGCGGCGCACCTTGTCCGAGGACACCCGGGCGTCGAGCGTCGTCCGCTTGAGGAAGGCGCTCTGCGACCGTTGCTCCTCGACCGCGTCGGCGTGGGCGGTCCGGGCGATCTCGTCGTAGGGGCGTTCCAGGTTGGGATCCAAGTCGGTACCCATCCATCGGAACAGTTCGGCCCGTTCGAAGCTCACGGGGAGCTGCGTCGCACCCTGCATCGCGAGGGGGGCCTGTCGGCCGATGGCGACGCCCACCTCCGGATTGGGGGTGCCGCCGCAGGTGTTGTCGAAGTAGCGTCCGATCCACCCGTTGTTCTTGCCGTCGGGATCGGCGGAATGCCAGATGTCCATCGAGGAGAAGTGGGAGCGGTTCGGGTTCGGATAGCCCACCCCCTGGATGATGCCCGCCACGCCCTCGTCCATGAGCTCCTTGAACCCGCTCATCGCGGGGTTGAGTCCGATGCCGTCCGCACCGTCGATCGCCAGCGCGCCGTTGTTGCGTCCGGGGGCCGCGATGCCCAGCTGGGGTCGCAGTCGGTAGTAGTCGGCGCTGCCGTAGGGCACCACCGTGTTGAGGCCGTCGTTGCCGCCGCCCAGCTGCACCACGACCAGCACCCGGTCCTCCGGGACCCCCGCCTGGGACGAGACCATGGATCCCAACGGCAGCATGACGCCGCGGGCGGATTGCTCGATGAACAGGGGGGTGGTCGCCGCCAGCGACGCGAGCGTCACGCCTTGCTGCAGGAAGAGACGTCGACTCCAGGGATGTTCGTTGTGTCCTGTCATGAAGGGTCCTTGCCGGAAAGGGTCAGCAGAGCTGGTACTCGGGAGCGGCGGTGATGAGGGCGAGCAGGTTGATCAGGGTCGGCTCGTCGAGTCGTCCCCCGCGCTGGTTGACGTAGTCCACCCACTGCTGCACCCGTTCCTCGTCGGGGGGGACCGAGTGGGCGAATCGAAGCAGGTAGACCACGCCGTCGCGGACGGTGTCCCGCCCGCTGATGCCTTCGAGGTGCTGCACGAGATGCCGCGCCGAATAGTCGGTGGTCCCCGCATCCCAGGGATTCGAGCGTTCGTCGCGGCCGGTCAGCAGGTAGAGGGAGATGTTCTGGCGGATGAAGAGGGTGGAGGTGTTGATCCACTTGCGACCGCCCTCCCAGCCCTTGACCGAAGGAGGATTCATCAGGCTCTGTCCCATGTAGCCGCAGGCGGTGTTCAGCGTGCGGAGATCCCGTGCGGGGGTTCGCAGCGAACGGATGCCCTGGACGATCAGCTGGGTCGGACTCTTGATGCACGCTCCGATGTTCTCCGGGTCGTAGAAGTGCTCCGACAGCAGCATCTGTCGCAGCAGGGGTCGGAGTTCCCAGTCCGAACGGACCAGGGTCTGGGCCAGTTTGCGGATCACGGCGTCCTGGCTGCGGGTGAATCCTCCGGGCGCATCGTTCACGAAGTAGCGGTACAGCTTCTCGGTGATGAACCGGGCGGAGTCGGGGCGGGTGAAGATGAGCTCGATGAAGTCGTCGCCGTCCCAGTTGCCGCTCCGCCCGAAGATGGTCTTGGTTTCGTTGTCGTGGTTCCTGGCGTTGAACCGGAACACGTCGTCCTGGAAGGTGTAGCCCGTGAGGGCCCGGGCGCCTTCCTTGATGTCGCGTTCGGTGTAGCCGCGTCCTTCGCCGAGCGTGAAGAGTTCCATCAGTTCGCGGGCCAGGTTCTCGTTGGGGCTGCGTCGGTTGTTCTGGTTGTTGTTGAGGTACTTGATCATCGCGGGGTCGCGGATGATGCCCCGGACGAGGTCGTTCTTGAAGTTGCCGGCGGCCCGGCTTCGGAACAGCTGGTTCTGGAGGAACATGTGGTAGCTGTCCTCGACCGGGCGGTAGCCGGTCGCGAAGTGGCCGTGCCAGAACAGCACGAGCTTCTCGAGCATCGGAGTGGGCGTCTCGATCATGCGTTGCAGCCACCAGTCCTGGATCTCCGTCAACTGGCGACGGTCCGCCCGCTGACGCTGCTGGCGCATCTGCCGGTAGCGCTCGATGGCCGCTTCGTCGCCGGATCGTCTCGCCCGCTGCAGTTCGCCCCGTTCGCTCTCGGTGCGGGGGCGCATGATCGTGGCGTCGAACCGGTCCGGGCGGATCGGATCGTCCGCGGTGCGCTCGAAGTTCAGGAGATGGTCGACCGCATCCTCGGGCCCCATCTTGCGCAGGGCGAGGACCTGGCTCGGCTGTCCTCCGAATCCCGCCCGGTTCAGCAGATGCTGCGCCTTCCAGTAGTCGAAGGATCGTGGATTGATCTTCTTGAGGGAGGTCGTGGCCATGAATCGACTCCGTTGCGGCAATCGGTTCTACGACGTTCCGCTCCGCCGCATCCCCATTATGCGTTCAGAGTGGGGGATGTGGAGGCGAATCCCCGACGAAGCGCTACAGCCGCCCATTCCGCGGGGCCGCGTCGGGTCATGATTCGGACTTTCGGACCAGCCATCGCAGCCGCAGGGCGTTTCCGATCACCGTGACGTCGCTCAGGCCCATGGCGGCGGCGGCGAACAGCGGTCCCCACGGGCCCAGCAATCCGAAGGCGGCCAGTGGAATCATCGAGGTGTTGTAGAAGAACGCGAAGAAGAGGTTCTGCTTGATCGTCCGCAGCGTCATGCGGGCCAGGCGGATCGAGGCCGGGATGGCGGTGACCTGGCTTCCGGGAATGACGATCGATGCGGTCTCGATGGCGATGTTGGTGCCGGAGCCCAGGGAGATGCCCACGTCGGCCATGGCCAGGGCGGCGGCATCGTTGATGCCGTCTCCGACCATGATGGTGCGGCCGTCCAGATCCTGCAGGAAGCGGGACTTCGACTCCGGCGTCTGTTCGGCGTGGGCCAGCGATCCGGGAATGCCGACCTGCTCGGCGACGCGTTCGACCACGGCGGCGCGGTCGCCCGAGAGCATGTGCACCTCGACGCCGAGCCGGTGCAGTGCCCCGACGGCCTCGTTGGCTTCGGGACGCAGCGTATCGGCGATGGTGATCCGGCCCACGGGTTCGTCGTCGACGGTGATGCGGCAGGTGGCGGTCTCGTCGCGTCCGATCACGATCCGTCGTCCTTCCACGACGCCCGAGACGCCCTGGCCGGACGTCGCCTGGAACTGGTCCACCGAAGGGATGTCCAGGCCGTGCTCCTTCGCCTTCTTGACGATGGCCCGGCCCAGCGGATGTTCGCTGGGGGCTTCCACCGCTGCCGCGACGCGCAGCAGCTCGTTGGCGTCGAAGTCGGGTCCGATGGGCTCGACGCCGGTCACGCCGGGTCGTCCCACCGTGAGGGTGCCCGTCTTGTCGAAGACCACCGTCCGCGCCTTGCCCGCGACTTCGAGTGCGCCCGCCGACTTGACGAGGATTCCCATGCGACTTCCTTCGGCGGCGCCGACCATGATCGCCATGGGCGTGGCCAGTCCCAGTGCGCACGGGCACGAGATCACCAGGACCGCGACCATGGCGATCAGGCCCTCCTGGAACACGGCCCAGTCGCTCTGCACGCCGGCGGCGATCGACCAGCCGGCGAGGGTGCACAGGGCGATGCCCAGCACGATGGGAACGAAGACGGCGCTGACCCGGTCGGCGAGCCGCTGGATCTCCGTCTTGGATGCCATGGCATTGGTGACCAGCTCCGCAATCCGGGACACCGTCGTGTTTCGACCGTCAACGCTGGCCTCAATCAGGAGGCGGCCGGTGGTGTTCATGCTGCCCGCGATCACCTCGTCACCGGTGGTGCGGGCGATGGGAATCGATTCGCCGGTGACGACCGATTCGTCGAGATCGGACTCGCCTTCGAGGACGATGCCGTCGATCGGCACCCGGGAGCCCGGCCGGATCACCAGCCGGTCGCCGGGCTCGACGTCGGCACTGGGGATGCGTTCGGTCGATCCGTCCGCCGTCTCGCGTTCGGCCGTCTCCGGCTGCAGCTCCAGAAGATCGCGGACCGCTGAGCCGGCCTGGGCCGAGGATCGTGCCTCCAGCCAGTGTCCGAGGCTGATGACGCCGAAGAGGGCGGCCGCCTCGGTGAAGTACATCATCTGGTCGCTGTGGACTCCCGTCAGCATCAGGATCATCAGCACCAGCGAGTAGACGTAGGCGGTGGTCGCTCCGATCGAGACCAGCGTGTCCATGTTGGTGGTTCGGTTGCGGGCCGCGTGCCAGGCGGACGAGTAGAAGCCGCTGCCGACCAGCACCATGACCAGGGTGCCGAGCGTCAGCTGGACCCACTTGATGAAGTCCCCGTCGACCGTCCAATGGAGGACGAACATGGGGATCCAGATGCCCATGCCGATGACGGCCCTCCGGCGCCACTGGCGTTCGTGCGTCAGTTGACGCTGTTCCAGATCACTGCGAAGTTCCGCCGGAGTCTGTCGCATCGTCATCGGCGTGGCGCCGAACCCGGCGGCGGTGACCGCGGCGACGAGTGGATCCAGCTCCAGAGCACGACCCTGAATGGTCGCTCGGCCCTGGGTCAGGCTCACCGAGGCCGACGAGACCTCCGGTCGTCCTTCCAGGGCGGTCTGGACGCTTGCGGCACAGGACGCGCAGGCCAG
>TARA_B100001121_G_scaffold127844_1_pt1 | contig 23976 bp, 14 predicted proteins | sample TARA_B100001121 | Tara Oceans TARA_B100001121 (sample SAMEA2622817) | marine metagenome | biome: marine biome (ENVO:00000447); feature: surface water layer (ENVO:00002042); material: "saline water (ENVO:00002010), including plankton (ENVO:xxxxxxxx)" | depth 5 m
CCTGTATTGGTAATATTAGATTTTCTGATTAAACAATACTGGAACCAATCACTGATAACGGTGGTTAATCTTTTAACCTCGTCGGGTTCTATTGATTTAGAAAAAGAGATCGTGGCTTCTGGAGTGAATTTGACTTTAAATCAGATAATTTTGATAGCCTTTGTTACTGTGATCATAGCTTTATTGGTCTTTAGTTTAATGAATTATATTTCTGGCCTGTTGAAGTTTCGAATTTCAAACCGATTTATTTTATTCACTTCATTAGGTTGTTGGATTTTTGTGATTTGTGAGTCTGGTTTAAGCCATCTTTATAAGCGAACAGAACAATGGCAGAGGCATTATAAATTATATGATTCTCATTTTGGAATTTTTGCACCACCAGCTGGTTTTGAAAAAATGGATATTGTTTTTCGAGATCTATCACCAGATAATTCGGATGTAGATCTGCTGGACGAATTGGAAGATTCCCCAGAGTTGAAGAAGCCCGACATTTACGTGTTCATGATTGAGAGTTGGCGGTCTGACTCAATTACACCAGAGGTGGCTCCTTTTTTGAGCAAATTTAGAAAAGAGGAATGCCAGGACTTAGGAAGGACTTATGCCGGATCAAATTGTACTCCGCTTTCATGGTTTTCCATGTTTCATAGTCAATTGGCTATTCATTGGAGTGACGCCATAAAACAATTAGATGGTCAACCTAATTACAAGGGAGCTTATCCGGTGAGAGCTTTGAAAAAGCTTGGTTATGAAGTACAGGTACGAGCGGTTTGTGATCTAATGTACCGAAATTTAGGTCCATTGAATTTTGGAGATGCTCACATTTTGGCTGATTATTTGACTCATTATTCAGAAAACAAAGGTGAGTCGATGCATATTTCTGAGAGAGAGAAGTTGGTCATGAGTAATCAACGTGAATTTCTAAATCAGAATCCTGAGGCCCCTCAGTTTCATTTTACGGCACTCGATTCTCCTCATTATAATTATTTTTGGCCTGATGATTTTGATCAGCTTCACGCTGATTGTGCTAATGATATACCGGTTAAATTAAATCCAAGCAAAGAGATCGTCGGCGAGGTTATCAGGCGCTACCAAAACGCAGTCCACTGGGTAGATTATGCTATTGAGGAATTTGTAGATTTTCTCAAGTTCAAGGGCAAGTATGATAACAGTGTTATTATTATTACCGGAGACCATGGTGAAGAATTTCAGGAAGAAGGTAGTTGGTTTCATTGCTCTTCACTAAATAGATATCAGACGGAGGTTCCAATTATCATTAAATGGCCAAAATGGGTTAAGAATCTACCGTCTCACACAAATGTCAGTCATTACGATATTATGCCAAGTGTCATGGATTTAATAGGATTAGATTCAAAGTTCTATAACGGGCTCGCTGGCCAATCTTTATTTCTGTACAATGATTCGCCACGCGAAGCAGTCTTATCAACTGTTCACAGGGGAGAATCTGGAATAGGGTTTTGCTTGGTTGGTGGAAAGACCAAAGTTAAGTTTTCTTTTCCTGGTCCTTGGAGCACTGAAGCTCCAGACCAGTTGGTTGTAACTGAGTATTCAGATGTCCTTGATCGTCCATTAGACTTTAGGGACGACATTGGAGATCTAACTCACGCAGACTACATTAGAAAAAAATTTCCTTGGTCAAGTGAGCGCTTTTTTGAGCGTTTTGAAAAGCATTGAGGTCTTAATTCAACTTGACTCTAAGTCTTGAGCTGAAAACAAGGCCGGGGTCGCCTCTTTCTTTCAAGGTTCTGTAAATCTCAGTTATTGATCTTCTTGGTTTTCTTTCGAAAACCACCTTTCCTTTATGGCTTACAGTAACAGGTTTATCAAAATCTATCATTTCATCATTCAACATTATATCAATTTGATTGGCTTGGCCTCTGTCCTGAATGTCAACGGATTGATCTTTTTTTGAGACGATAATGAGATCCCTTGTTTTTATTTGTTCATCAGGTAATGAGATCCAGTAACTTCTTTTATGAGTCACATCATCCTGTTTCCAAACAATTCGATCAGGAAATCTATTTCTTTTGTATTTAGCCATCCATGGAACGGCAATGTTGTCTTCTAAATTCATCCAGTGGCCTTTGTTTTTATGTATTTTGACGAAGTGTGGATAGCCTTGAGGGTCACTCTCCTTAAGTTCTGCAAGCTTCTCGCTCCAGGATTCAGCGATTTTATTTCGTCTGTAGCTCTTATCATTTTCACCGACCTGTAATGCAAAGGGTAAATTTCTGAGACCCTGAGGTGAAGTTTCGTTTGGATGACCGGCCATCATAGCAGCGGCAGCAAACCGATCGCACATTCTTGGTGCAAGTTGATAAACCCCATCTCCTCCAGCCGAATATCCCATCAGGTATACCTTATCTGGATCAACATCTTCAAAAATGATCATGTTTTCGATTAGCCTATCAAAGAGAGGATCAATGTGAGATTGATGCCAAAGATTCCATGTGTCTGTGGGTGCTCTTGGGCATAGGTATATGCCTTCTTTAGGTTTATATAGGCGCATCTGATTTTTCCATTGCCCATCATTAACGTGAGGTGGGGCACCTCCTCCACCGTGCATTGAAATGTATAAACTTCTTCCTGATTTTGGTTTTTCACCATAGATCAAGAAATCAAACTTTAGGGTTTTATCACCTATCTTAATGCGCTTATTTTTCATCTCATTTAATCGCTGAGATTTGATTAAAGACATGTGATTTTGCCAAATAATGACCTGAGCTTCTTCAGCTTCAGATTTCGAAATTGGCATATTTGAAAATTTATTATCGGTTATGAGGTTTCTCTCGCTTATTGGAAGAGTTATCCATTCTTTCAGTTGTTCTATTGCAGGTGTTTTGGCCTGAGATAAAGAAACGCCAAGAAAAAAGGGAATGGAAATCATCAGTGTTTTCATATTTAATTCAGATTCTTTTTTTCATTTTGTAGTGAGGTATGGTTACCTCAAGAAATTTTTCACCAAATTTTTCGTAACCCAATCTTTCATAAAATCCAATTACCGGTTCTCTGGCATGGAGTAAAATATTATTGAGCCCTTTTGTGTTCATTAAGTTTTCCGAAAAATTAATTAGTTCTTTTCCTATACCTTTGGACTGGTGTTGCTGGCTTACGACGACTTGTTGCATCTTTACTAATTTTTCATCAATTATTTTAAATTGAAGGTAAGCAATAACGTCATCTTCGAAGGATTTACCGATAATGTGGATATGATCTTTTTCTTCTTCGAGATTTTGATCATACAAACTCATTCCAAGAGGTTTCCTTAAAATGTCATCTCTCAACCTGCAGGCCTCTTTATAATATTTTGTATTATAAGAAATTTCTAAAAAATGAACTTCCAATATTCTAATTAATTATAATTTGTTAACCTGTCTCAGGCATAAATGTTGGCATCGTTACCCCATTCATCGGTGGGCAATCACCAAGCACTTGGCATAGGTGCATTTCACAATTTCTTGCACCCCATCCATACAAAGACTTTACGAGGCCTCCTTGATTTACGGGAATGAGGAAGACTGGAGAATTTCCTCGATGTCGTTTGTCTAGTTCGTGATAAATTAAAGATTCTGCGTGTTGGGCTTGTCTCATTACTCCAGGGCCTAACATTTTACTTCCATCACTGTTCACAGAGCACAGAAAACCCTCTATTTTTCCGTTCGCTGACTCAAAGACGGATACCCCCCAATGGCCCGAATCATTAATTGTAAAAAACTCATAGTCTTTTTCTCTCCTGATACCATTGAGTTCAAATTCTAAATCAGCAATTGCACATACGTCATCCAAAGTCGCATCTCTGACGGAGTGAGTCCCTTCAGGAGGTTCTTGCTCTAGTCCGCTCAGAGGCACATTCAAAGTCATGTCTTGAAACGTCATTTGAGGAACAAATCCTACTTTTGTATAAAGTGAAAATGAGTCGAGATTCATTGCACTTGAAACTAATCTTACCGGTAATTTTTTTTCTGATGCGATGGAGAGAATTTCCTTGAGTATCATTTTCGCAACGCCCATCCCAAAGTAATCCGGATGAGCGTTCATTATTCCTAAAGCTAAATGTGTTTCTCTCGGATGAAAAAAACATGAACCAGCTAATTTTCCTGTTTTCAAATCCTCGGCGACAACACAACAACCTGGATCAAGGCTTTCGTATACATCAATGAAGATGCTGCATGCATCTGAATTACCACCGAAGACATTTTTCTTAAAATTTTTCTGATACCAATCATTTGTTGAGTCAAAGATTAGATCTTTGACTGCAGGATAATCTTTCTCTGTGGCTCTTCTGAGAATGAATTGATCACTCATTGTGATGTTCTTTGTGAGTTTAAAATAGCGGATTCCGCATTGGCTTTGATTTGCTTCCAGTTATTGGAATTGATATTTTCTCGTGAGGCAATCCACGAGCCTCCTACCGCAGCTATAATATCTTCTCTCAGGTAATCATTCATATTCTCCTCGTTAACACCTCCAAGAGGAATATATTTTAAACCAAGATGGGCATAAGGTGCGGATATGTTTTTTAAATGCTTAATACCGCCACTACTTCCGGCTGGAAAAAATTTTAGTAATTCACATCCGTAATCCAGAGTTGCTTCAATGTCGGAGGGAGTCATTATTCCAGGAGCAAATGGCAGATCAGCATTCATTGCAGCTTCAATGGTTGAAATATTTGTTCCTGGTGAAACACCAAAAGAGGCGCCTGAATCCTTAGCTTGAGTGACTTGTTCCGGTTTAAGAATCGTTCCGATGCCAGCCAGCATTTCTGGAACTCTATTTCTTATTGCTTCCAAAGAGGGTAAGGCAGCTTCTGTTCGTAGGGTCAATTCCATTGCGTCAACACCTCCTTCCATAAGTGTTTCAGCCAGAGGAACAGCATCATCAACTTTGTCTATTATTAAGACGGCAACAATTCCCTTGGATGTTAATCTTACTGCGACATCGTCATCTGCTTTCATAATCTTTAGATTCTATACAACGAAAGCAAATTAATTGGCAATTATAGAGTTATATAAGAACGAATTACTCTTTTTTCTCCCTAGGCTTGAGTCTGCCGAGGGTGTAGTTACGTAACCTTTCATCTGATATGCGATCTACCCAAGCGAGTGCTGCTTCTGGATTGTCTTTGGCAGCCGACATCGCATAATCTTGGATTGCTTCATCGTAGGCGGGTCCGAGTGTTTGGCTTGCTAGCCATTCTCCGGCACCTGCAAAGTCTTCTTTGATAAATTCTTCGAAGCGCTCACCCAATGCATGGCGTTGTCCTTTTATTCCTTCGGGTAAGTCTGCTAACCACTGAACTTCATCAGCTATGGATGTTCTACTTACGTAACGGGAAGTCCTTTCAAGAGTATCAGAGTCGACGAAAGGTTCTTGCGCGTTATCTGCAATGAATTGAATTGCCTTTTCTCTATCATTTCTTGCAATTCTCTCTACGGATTGTCTGATGGCATGCGTCTTGTATGATAACATATCATTTTCCTTAGCTGTATGGTCGATGCTGTTAATCCAATCAATTAGTCCTTGTTCGCCTCTTTGTTCTAGTAGGGCGTCTGCGATACGATCCATTTGTTCACCTCTTGCTCTGCTTTTCATATTTTTTTCAGAATAAGCTATCGCTCCATCAAGATCATTTTTGATCATTTCTTTAGTGACCCCCAGATGCATCCACTGACGTGTTTCTGGGTTTTCTACGTTCTCGACATAGGACATTGCTGAGTTCGGGTCAGACGCGGCCCAACCTGATATCGCGGTCATCTCATCGCCTCGAGTCCTTCTAGGCGATTCAGGATCCATTGCATATTTGAGGGCATCCTCTCCTGAGACTCTTGCCCAAGCGTAGAGAAAGTCATTGAAATGGCGGTCATTTTCTCTACCACCTGGTGAGTTTTCAAAAGCTGCAAGCATTTCAGGGGCGTTCGCTGGAGTTAACTCAAGTAGCATTTGGGAAATGGTCGCATTTCTTCTTATGGGATCAAAATCGTTGAGGGCGCCTTTAAGTTTGCTTTCAGCTGTGCCTATCACAAGATTTGGATCTAGTGAATTTTTAATAGTGCTTTGAGATCTTTCGGTTGCTCCTGACTTGCCGGGCCTATTGCTAGAATTTGAGTTGAAAGTCCTATTCGCTGTAGTGTCAGAGATTGAATTGGGGAGATTATTCTTTTCAATGGATTTGGAAGCTTTATCTTTTTGCCCTATAAAAAAAGCGCCAGCCGCTACCGCTGCCCACAAACAATTGATTAGAACTATTTTCCTCATTGATTTAAAAAGTTAAAATATTGTCGTATTGATAATAAAAATCAATTTCACTTACAACTTAATTGGTTAGTATTTTAATAAACAGTTAATATGAATCAAATACAACTCATTAAGGCACCAAGTCTATGGACTGGTGATGAGTTGGCTGTTAGAGAGAATCTCTATGTTAATCTTGAAAAATCACACATGTCTGAGATTAAGAATCTTGCTTCAGTGGTTTCAAGCAAAGACACAGATATTCATCGTATTTTCAATCAAGTTAGGGATTTTTTAGAGAATGGTAGTGGTGTTGTTATTATCAAAAAATTGCCTATTTCAGATTTGAGTCTAGAAGAAGCGAAGCGTCTTTTCTTAAATTTAGTTTCCATGATTGGGACTCCGGTTTCTCAGAGCGCCAAAGGTGAGTTAATATTTAGTGTTAAAGATTCAGGTTATGCAGATGATGATCCAAGGTCCAGAGGGCCCAATACGCGTAAAAAATTATCTTTCCACTCTGACCGTTGTGATGTGATTGGTTTTCTTTGTCTTCAACAAGCCATTAAGGGTGGTGAGAATCAGATAGCAAGCTCAGTAGCGATCCATAATCATATGATTGAGAATTATCCTGATCTTATCGAAACTTTATATGAGCCTTTTTACTACAAGAGGCACAATGTAGATACAGCAAACGATAAGCCATATTGTAAGCAGCCAATATTTTCTATTACTGAGGGTAAATTCGCCTGTAACCTTCTTCGAGTGTTGATTGACCGCGCCTACTCAATGCCGGAGCTCCCGGATATGACAGAGAAGCAAAGAAATGCTCTTGATAAAATTGAGGAAATCGCATCCTTGCCTAATATGAATTATCGATACCGTCAGGAACCCGGTGATATTTTATTACTCAATAACTGGGTCACGCTGCACAAGCGTTCAGAGTTCATTGATCATGATGAAGAGAAAAAGAAAAGACACATTTTGAGGGCGTGGGTTTCTCCTGATAATAATCGTGCCATTGATCCTCTTTTCAAAGATAACTATGGTGATTACAGGGCAGGTTTTGTAAGGGGTGGAATGAAAGCCTCTGAAAATTGATTAGTTAAAGGGCCAAAAGATGGGGATCATGATGGTTGCCACTAACCACAAGATGAGGTTAAGAGGAACTCCTACTTTGACAAAATCTGAAAATTTATATCCTCCAGCGCCATAAACATAAGTGTTGGTTTGATAGCCTATTGGAGTGGCAAAGCTAGCGCTACAGCCAAACATCATCGCAACAATCAAAGGTCTTGCGTCTATTCCTAGAGTTTCCGCGATTCCCACCACTATAGGTGTTAGTAAAACGGCTACTGCATTATTGCTAATTAGTTCAGTAAGTATTGAGCTGAGTAAGTAGACCACAGCTAGGATGATTACTGGCTTTGGACTTTCCCCAAATATATTAAGGACCCCATTTGCGATGAATTGAGCGCCTCCAGTAACTTCCATTGCTTTTCCTATTCCTAGCATGCCGATTATTAAGAAGATGATGTTCCAGCTCACAGAATTATAAGCGTCGGAAGGGTCGATGCATCGAGTTGCTAGCATGGCAATAGAAGCAAGTAATGCTACGACAAATATTGGTTGGCCTGATACACTTGCAGCTATTACAAATGCAAGCGTGATTAATGCAGCTATTAATGACTTTCCTTTTCTTATGCTTGGTTCTGAGGTTTCAGATAAGCTAACAAAATCTTTCTCATTTTTTACTCTGGCAATGGCTTGGGGAGGACCTTCAATGAGTAGTGTGTCTCCTGAATGAATTTTAACGTCATCAAAGTTGCGCCTGAATTCGCCACTCTGGCGGTGTATTCCAAGAATGAGCACGCCAAAACGTTGTCGAAATTTTAATTCTTTAAGCGTTCGGCCAATGATGCTGCTTTGAGGGCCAATAATTCCTTCTAGTAATATTGCAGGACGCTTTTCTAAGGTTTCTAGTTTAAGATTTTGATAGGCTGTTAATCGCAGGCCCTCGGTCTCTTTTAAGTCTTTGAAGTCATCGGTGTGAATAGATATTAAAATTCGATCCCTCTCTTCAATTATTAATTCATTAAGTGGAGTTTGGATAGGAACGCCTCGTCGTCGAACCTCAATGACTCTCGCTTCCTTGATAGCTTTCGACAGAGTCTCGGTGACTGTTTTCCCAATCATGGGTGAGTCCGGGCTTACGATAACCTGAGTGAGGAAGTCCCTTTCCTCTGCGCCGGATAAATCAACTGCCATTGAATCATGTTTTGGAAGTAATTTTTTTCCTATGGTTAACATATAGATAAAACCAACGGCTGCATAAATAACTCCGAGTTTTGTAAGCTCGAACATTGAGAACGGTTCCTGATCTTGCTTTTGAGCTATTCCATCAATGATAAGGTTTGTCGAAGACCCGGTGAGTGTGCAGGTTCCACCTAGGATACAAGCGAATGATAAAGGCATTAGCAGTCTCGATGACTTAAGCTCTGAAGATCTAGCCAGTGATAGTACAATCGGCAAGAACACAACGACGACAGGCGTATTGTTGACGAATGCCGAAAGTACGGCGCCGACAACCATTATGGTGACGAGTGTTCTAATTTCAGTCTGACCGGCCAGCTTTTTAAATCCAGCTCCCAAAGAACGAATACAGCCACTCTTCTCAAGACCAGCACTCATTACAAACATGCAGGCAATTGTTAGTGGTGCAGGGTTAGAGAAGGCACCAGTCAGATCATCAGTACTAAGAATTGGTAGGCCAAAAATTCCTGGAAGAAGAATCGCGCCTAAAGAAAACATGGCGACCATGTCAGGTGGCATCCATTCCTTAATGAATGCCATACCCGCAAGTATAAGGACAATGAAGACCAATGCCATGTCCCAATGTTGGCTAATGTTTTCAATGAGGGTATTCACGATGGTAATTTACCGAAAAAATGTCTTTTGGCTAATATTAGGATCTTGCTAAAATGATATATTAGCGATTTTTTTTATGTTGGATCCAGAAGAGTTTGAAGAAACGATGATCGAGATATCTCGAACTTTCATGCCTTTTGGCAAATATGGTCCCGACAACTATCCTCCCTCGGGTGTGCCCATTTATGATCTTCCTTTTGAATATTTGGACTGGTTTCAATACAATGGCGGATTGCCTGGTGGTCATCTGGGCGAACTCCTAGAAATCGTTTACCATATTAAAAAAGATGGGTCTGATGAAGCATTTAATCATTTTCGAAAAATGAATGGAGGAAGGACACGATTGAGAAAGAAGATCGACAAACCGACTATTTAGAAATCTCTTATTTAACTAATCACGCGGGGTTAATTGATTCATTAATATGGCTACTTTCTGAGTTTTTTGTGGTCATTAGGGGGTCAATTTCTGTGAGTCATTAAAAAAGAATGAAGAAATCTCTAAGAAACCTTGTAAGACTCGAGTTATAATAAGCGTAAGCAATACCCAATGAGATATATTACCCTATCACTCATCATTCTCTTCTCTTTTAATATTTTTTGTTTTTCTCAGGAAAAATCCATATCGGATCTTCGGAAGCAAGCTGCAAAACTTCAAAAAGATGGGAACTGGAAAGATGCCTTTCAAGTCTATGAATCTCTTCTCCTCGAAAGAGCGGATACTGGTCAAGGTGGGGCCGATGATCTTAAAAATGCGTGGTTATGTCTGAGCAGAATACGTCAGTCAAAACTGGTAGACGATCTATTAGAGAAGGTTATCGAAAAGTATCCCGAGGACTGGAGAATTCTTGTATCTGCAGCCCGAGTCTATAACCAAATACCCAAGTGGGGTATGATGATTGATGATGAATTCATCCGGGAATCGCGTTCAGGAGGTGGGAAGCGAGTCAATACTCGTGAACGGGACCGTGTCCGATCACTATCATTAATGGAGCAAGCTTTGAATGTTTCAGCCGATGAAGAAGATAAAAAGGCATTAGGTTCATTTTATTTTGAATTTGCTGCAGCAATAGGAAGAGGAGGGAACGAGGCCTGGAGACTACAAGACCTAACTGATCTTACAAAATTGCCCGACTATCATGAAGGAGGATACTACGGTGCAAGGAATGTTGGGACACCTGTTGATGCTGAAGGGTCTCCCGTGTACTACGAAATTTCTCCTAGCTGGAAAGAGGCAAAGAATGATGGAGAGAGGTGGAGATTTCTTCTTACTGAGGTAGCTGAGATTGATTCGGCTAGAACGGCTGAAGCGAAATATCAATGGATAAGATTCATAAAAGGGCAGTTTGGTGTGCAGACCATGAGAAGTTGGGGCGGTGGAAGATTCTTTGGTGGGCATAGTCCCGAAGAAGGGAAAGAAAATGAAAGTGGAACCTACGAACTGCACACACTCGATGAGACCGAGACCATAGCAAGACTGGCAACAGGAATTAAGCGAATTAAATTACCTGATGAGCATAATCATATTAAATTATTGAAGCAGGTAGCTTCGCTAGATGATAAAAAATATCCTGAAAATGCTTTAAATGATCTCGCTTCTATCTTCGAAGACAGAAGGCAGTACCCAAAGGCGGCAAAGCATTGGCAGCAGAGTATTGAAAAATTTGGGCCTGGTAATAATGGCTGGAAAGTTAACCGGCTAAATCAGATTCTTGATAATTGGGGTAGGTTTGATGGAACACAGACCCATCCCGCTGGTGAAAATCCTAGTGTTGGTTTTGTCTTTAGAAATGGAGAAGAAGTCAAACTTGAGGCCTATACCATTGATGTTAGAAAATTACTCGATGATGTAAAAGCGCATCTCAAGAGCAATCCAGCTAAATTGGATCACCAGCAAATTTCAATCAGCAATATTGGGTACAGCCTAGTTAATGATAGAATGAAGAAATACGTCGGAGAGATGGTCTCTGATTGGGAGCAACGACTCGAGCCTCGAAAGAATCACTGGGACAAAAGAATTGATATTGTGACACCACTCACAAAACCAGGGGCTTATCTATTGAAGGCCAAGATGACGGATGGAAACGTGTCACATATTATTATTTGGGTTTCGGATACAGCGATCGTTAAGAAGCCACTTAATGAAAAGTCATTTTATTTTGTTGGAGATGCGTTGAACGGAAATCCAGTAGATAAAGCCAACGTTGAGTTTTTTGGATACAGAGTCGAATACCTCCCCAAACCGAAGCTCCTCCAGCCCAACAGAAGATACAACGTCATCACCAAACAGTTTGCTGAGTTCACAGATGAGAATGGGCAGATTATTCTCGGGGCCGATAGAATGCCCAACCAAATGCAGTGGCTAGTTACCGCAACATCAGACGATGGTAGGTTTGCTTATCACGGGTTTTCAGGGGTTTGGTACAATAAGATTTATGATCCGGCCTATAAGATGACAAAGGCAATCTTTATAACGGACCGGCCAGTCTACCGTCCAAAACAAGAAGTTCATTTTAAGGCATGGATACGTCACGCTCAATATGACAAGTCTGACGATAGCCAATTCGCTGGTCAGAAGTTTAAGATATTTATCAATAATCCCAAGGGCGAAAAAATTTATGAAAAGAGTTTAGAGGCTGATGACTATGGCGGAATTTCTGACAAGATAATGCTGCCAGAGGATTCTACTCTTGGCGTTTATAATATATATGTTGATAGACGTCAGAGAAATCCTTTCTCAATTGGAGGGAATTCATTTCGTGTAGAAGAGTATAAAAAACCAGAATTTGAGGTTTCTATCGAAGCTCCGTCTGAGCCTGTCATGTTGGGTGAAAAGGTCCCTGCAAAAGTGACTGCCAAGTATTTATTTGGTGCGCCTGTTCAAAATGCGACTGTGAAATACAAGGTCATGCGGAGCGAACATGACAGCCGATGGTTTGCTCCAATGCCTTGGGATTGGTTTTATGGTACTGGATATTGGTGGTTTGCTTATGATTATAATTGGTATCCTGGTTGGAGGGACTGGGGTTGTCGCCGACCCAATTATTGGTGGTGGCCAAGAAACAACATGCCTCCAGAAGTAGTTTTAGAAAATGAGGTTGAAATTGGGCCTGATGGTACGGTCGAGATCGAGATTGATACGGCTATCGCAAAAGCGATTCATGGAGACATTGATCATAAATATTCAATCACTGCGGAGGTCAGGGATGAATCGAGAAGGACGATTGTTGGCAGTGGTTCGGTTCTGGTGGCAAGAAAACCTTTTAAGGTCAACGTCTGGCTTGATCGAGGTCATTACCGAGTCGGTGATGTTATCAAGGTTAATGCAAATTCAAGAACGTTAGATGGTAAGTCAGTGGCCGGTGAGGGGACTTTAAAGCTTATTAAAATTGAATATGATGACGATGGAAACCCTGTCGAAAAACCAATTTCCACTTGGGACATCGACCCTAACGGACAAGGTTTAATTGAGCACCAAATCAAGGCATCGGCTAAGGGGCAGTACCGCGTCAGTTATAATCTTAAAGACAAGGCCGGTCATAAAATTGAAGGTGGCTATGTCTTTGTGGTTAGGGGTGAAGGCTTTGATGGTAAAGAGTTTCGTTTTAACGATATCGAGATCATTACTGATAAAAAGGAATACAAGCCAGGCGAAATTATTGAGTTGATGATTAACACTGAAAGAGAAAACAGTACAGTCGCTCTATTTGTTCGCCCAACTAACGGTGTTTATCTCAAGCCAAAAATTATAAATATTAAGGGTAAGAGCACCGTTGCTGAAATCAAAGTAACACAAAAAGATATGCCTAATTTCTTCTTAGAGGCTTTTACCATTAGTGGAGGAAAAATTTATGAGGATACGCGTGAAGTCATCGTTCCCCCTCAAAAGCGGATACTAAATGTTGAGGTTTTACCAAGTGAAACGAGATACAAGCCAGGTGCCCCTGCTAAAGTAAAAGTTCGTTTAACTGATTTGGAGGGTGAGCCTTTTGTTGGATCTACAGTGGTTACTGTTTATGATAAGGCGCTCGAGTATATCTCAGGTGGATCAAATGTTCCTGAAATAAAAGAATTTTTCTGGAAATGGCGTCGTAGTCATAACCCTAACACAGAATTTAATTTAAACCGGTGGTTCAATAACGTTTACCTGAAAGGAAAAAAGGGGATGAATAACATTGGTGCCTTCGGTGCTTCTGTGGCAGATGATCCATTTGCTGCAGATTTGCGTTTGTCATTAAATACATCGGGTGGATTTTTAAGTGAGAATGCGACTCGACGTTTTTCTGGTAGAGACGGTAAGGCGCAACTTTTGCGGGCTAAATCAGCTCCAGAGGCTGCCGCTTTTGGAAGCGTTGAGGCTGATTTCGCTGATGGTGCGATAGCGTTTGCAGATGCAGAAGGAGGTGGAGCTGGAGGTGAAGGGGCCTTAGATCAAAGCGGATCAGGGCCTGGAGCCGAGGTTGTGCAACCAGTGGTTCGGAGTAATTTTGCAGACCTTGCTTTTTGGGCCTCTCAACTAAATACAGATAAAAATGGTATTGCTGAAGTTGAGATCGATATGCCAGAAAATTTGACCACATGGAAAATTAAGACGTGGGCCATGGGGCAGGGAACAAAAGTTGGCCACGGTGAGGCAGAAGTCATCACTAGTAAGGATTTATTGATTCGCATGCAAGCGCCAAGGTTTTTCGTCGAAAAGGATCAGGTCACGCTCAGTGCAAACGTTCACAACTATCTAAAAAATGATAAGGACGTTAAAGTAGAAATTAATTTGGAGGGCAATTCGCTTGAAGTCATGAAAAATGAAAAGGCTTCTAAGACGATAACAATTGAGGCAGGAGGAGAGAAAAGGGTTGATTGGTTGGTCAAGGCTGTTCGCGAGGGTGAAGCATCTATTACCATGAAGGCTTTAACTGATGAGGAGTCAGACGCAATGCAGATGAGCTACCCGGTGCTTGTTCACGGAATGCTTAAGACTGAGTCTTTCAGCGGAGCTTTGAGTTCAGACCAAAAGAAAGGTGTCATCAAACTCAAGGTTCCTGCCGAAAGGAGACCAGAGCAGACCAGATTAGAGGTAAGATACTCACCAAGTTTGGCGACGGCCATGGTTGATGCACTGCCTTATTTAGTTGATTACCCATATGGATGTACCGAGCAGACATTGAATCGTTTCATTCCGACGGTCATTACCCAGAAGATACTTCTTAACATGGGGATCGACCTTAAGGATGTTAAGAAGAAGAGAACCAACCTTAATGCTCAGGAAATAGGGAAAGACAAGAAAAGAGCCAAACAATGGAAGCGTGGAGATAATAATCCAGTATTTGATGACAAAGAAGTTGAAAAAATGGTCAAGTCAGGCGTTGAACGCCTTACCTCAATGCAGAACTCTGATGGAGGTTGGGGATGGTTTTATGGTCCTCAAGAACGTTCATGGGCCCATACAACGGCCGTCGTCGTTCATGGTTTACAGTTAGCCGTCAAGAATGATGTTGCTCTCGTTCCAGGAACTCTCGCCAAGGGCGTCAAGTGGCTAGAGTCATACCAAAATAATCAGGTCAGACTTATCAAGAACGCTGAAGACAAAGAGAAAAATAAGAAGTGGAAGGAAAAGGCAGATAATTTAGATGCCTTTGTCTTCATGGTCTTGTGTGATGCAGAAAAAGTGAATGCAGAGATGACCGATTTTCTCTACAGAGATCGTAATGATCTTTCAGTTTACTCTAAATCAATGCTGGGTCTTGCGATGCATAAGATCAATAGAGTAGAAGAGCGAGACATGCTGATACAAAATGTTGAGCAATTTCTGGTCATTGATGAGGAAAACCAAAGCGCCTATCTCGATCTCAGAAATGGTGGATATTGGTGGTACTGGTATGGCAGTGAATTTGAGGCGCAGGCTTACTATCTCAAGCTTCTGTCTGCCGTGAAGCCTGACTCACCTCAGGCCAGTGGACTTGCGAAGTACCTCATCAATAACAGAAAGAACGCCACTTATTGGAATAGTACCAGAGACACAGCGATTTGTATCGAAGCTTTGGCTGATTATATCAAAGCGACTGGAGAAAATGAACCTGATCTTGAAGTTGAAGTTGTGTTGAATGGGAAGGTCCTTAAAGAAGTCAAAATCAATAAAAAGAACCTATTTAATTTTGATAATAAATTGGTGCTTGAGGGAGACGCCGTCGACACGGGAGACCATAAGCTCGAATTTAGGAAAAAGGGTAAAGGTCCTTTGTACTTCAATGCTTATCTCACGAACTTCACTCTTGAGGACTTCATAACCAAGGCCGGGCTAGAGGTCAAAGTTAACCGTTCCTACTTCAAACTGGTTCCGGAGGATAAGTCGGTCAAAAATGTAGGATCAAGGGGGCAGTCGGTTGATCAAAAAGTTGAAAAATTCAAAAAGATCAGAATGGCCAGCGGCGATGAGATTAAGAGCGGAGACATTGTTGAGATCGAGCTGATCATTGAAAGTAAAAATGACTACGAGTATTTGATGTTTGAAGATATGAAGGCGGCAGGATTTGAGCCCGTTGATTTGAGGAGTGGTTATACTCGCAATGGTATGGGCGCTTATATGGAGCTCAGGGATCAGAAAGTGACTTTCTTTGTCAGGTCTCTTCCAAGAGGTAAGCATAGTATTAGTTATAAAATGAGAGCAGAAACTCCGGGTAAGTTTAGTGCATTGCCGAGCCGTGCCGAGGCCATGTATGCCCCTGAGTTGAGAGCCAATTCAGATGAAATCAAGATTAGTATTACTGAGTAGTTAATAATGATTTTAGCTTACGTAGATGTAACGCCGATCCTTTTTATTCTAGGAGTATTGGTTTTACTGCTAGTGGTTTATATCTTTTGTCGCATTAAGAAAAAAAAAGATAAATTCAGAAAGATTTTCGGCCTGAGTTTCTGTGCCTATGTTGGACTCTTTACTTTTTTTCTGACTGAAATAGGTCCATTTGTCGGTCAGAGAGATACCAGAGAATTTATAATGACCTGGAAATTGGTTGAAGAGGAGAATTCGAATTACGATCAGCCCCATGTAGTTCTCGAGTTTAAAGATTTTCCAGGCAACAGAATAGGTCATTACTCTCAGGAATTATTTGATCATCTCAACGCACAAGGCAATGACGAGATAAAGGCTGTTTTCAGTACTGTATCGGATTACGGAAATGTAAGAGGTTACAGTGCTGAAAGCATTGCAGGCCTTAGAGAGTGGTCTAGGGAGTGGAGTTACGGCGGAACATCCGGCTCTCCTACATCAAGTCCCTGGGACTAGAGAATTAATATTAGGTTTATGCCTAAATTACTTTCCTTGGAGAGGAACGATTGGCGTATTCCAACCCTTCATGTCCTCAGGCTTTGTGCCTGATTTCCTGCGGCCTTTACCCCTTCCCCAAGTAGCATTGAATGGCCCTACAAAGCTAACATCTGAATCGGCCTTGATCTGTTTCTCAAGCCCAACGGCCCATAAGCAACCATTGATTAATAATCTTCTATAGCCCTCATTTTCGATGTCATCTGAAGCGCCATATGTGCTGGTAAATACCCGGCCTTTATTACCATCTTTGCCTTCATAGCTTCTTGTCCAAGCCCCTGGAACAGGTTTTCTTTTTTCGTCGGCAGGGGAATCAGGTTTCATGCCTTTGAGTGGTTGGGCCATGGCAAGTACCTCATAAGGTGGTAGCGGGTCTGCAAAGTAGCCCCCACATTGCGCCCACATATTTTTGACGCCCCGAAGAATGGGGTGATCCTTTTTGTCGGGCACGATATCAAGCCGTGTGCTTTGTCGATGATTGCCTCCATAGTGACCGGCCCACTTTTCACCCAGTACCTGTCGTCCCCAGCCATCCTTGTATTCATTTCCGCCATAACCATTTGAGTACTTCGCCCATTTACTGTTTGCAGGGATTTTAAATCCATGAGTCGCGGTTCTTAGTCCAACGATTGGGCCTCCACGATCTAGATAGTCAACAAAGTGTTGCATCTGCTCATCGGACCAATTCTGAAACCTTGTAAAAACAACCATGAGATCGGCATCTTTTAAGGCTTCCATTCCAGGTATGTTTGAGTTTCCTGGGCTGATTTCTCCCTTATCATTAACGCCGAAAAGAGTGAGGCATTTGAAGCCATAATGCTTGGCCAGAATGCGAGCCATCGCAGGTAAAGTTTCTTCAGATCGATACTCATGATCGCTGGCAATTAAAACGATATTCTTACCTTTTCCTGGTCCCTCATCACCCTCAAAAGTGAGTTGAGCAAAAAGGGAAGAGTTTATTAGGGCTAATCCGGTAATCAGTTTAATAAATTTTTTCATGTCTTTTGAGTTTTTGTAAATTAACTAAGGATTTGTTTTACGACGTTTCCGTGAACATCAGTCAATCTAAAGTCCCTTCCTTGGTGCCTATAGATTAGCTTTTCATGGTTCACTCCAAGACAATGAAGGATGGTTGCATTGAGGTCATGAATATGGACGCCGTCCTTTACGACGTTATAACTAAAGTCATCAGTTTCGCCGTGAACGACACCTGGCTTGACACCTCCACCTGCCATCCATTTGGTGAAGCATCGAGGATGGTGATCTCTGCCATAATTTTCTTTTGATAGTTTGCCTTGGCAGTAAACAGTCCGTCCAAATTCACCGCCCCAAATAACTAGAGTGTCATCGAGCATGCCACGCTGTTTTAAATCTTTAACAAGGGCAGCAGACGGTTGGTCTATGATCCCGCATTGTCTTGTGATATCTTTGGGTAAATTTCCGTGTTGATCCCACTGCCTGATAAAAATTTGAGTAAATTTGACGCCTCTTTCTGCCATTCTTCGTGCTAAGAGGCAGTTAGCAGCAAAGGTTCCTGGCTTCCTGGCTTCTTCGCCGTACATGTCAATAATCCCCTGAGGTTCATTTGAAATGTCTGTTAGTTCAGGAACTGAGCTCTGCATACGATAAGCCATCTCATATTGAGCGATTCTCTCTCTGATTTCTGGATCGCCTACACTCTCATATCTCTCGTAGTTAAGCTTTTCAAGCTCATCAAGCATGCGTCGTCTCATCTTTGGGCTGACACCTTTAGGGTTCGATAGATAGAGGACAGGATCACCATTTGATCGGAGAGAGACACCCTGATGTCGAGTCGACAAAAAGCCTGCACCCCATAGTCTCTCGTAGAGCGCTTGGCCTCCAAATCCACCGTTCACCGTAGAGTGTAGTACCACAAAAGTTGGTAAGTTTTTATTATCACTACCGAGTCCATAAGAAACCCAAGCGCCTGCACTTGGTCTGCCCGGTAGTTGGCTGCCCGTTTGAATATAGGTAATGGCGGGATCATGATTGATCGCCTCGGTATTTACTGCTTTGAGAACTGCAATGTCATCAACAATGCCTGCAGTGTGTGGTAAGAGTTCGCTGACCCATGTGCCTTCTTTGCCGTGTTGATTGAATTTGAATTTTGATGGAGCAATGGGAAAGCGAGACTGCCCAGAGGTCATTGTGGTAATCCTTTGTCCATTCCTAATTGAGTCAGGAAGATCTTTATCATACCAATCCTTAAGTCCTGGCTTGTAATCCCACATGTCTAGTTGGGAAGGGGCTCCTGACATGAAGAGATAAATGACGCGCTTAGCCTTTGGGGCTATTTTCTTAACTTGTTCGACTGGATCTTCTGCGCCGAATAAACTCGGGTTCAGCAATGACCCTAGTGCGGCCGTACCAATGCCTGTTGATGTTCTTCCGAAGAAGTGTCGCCGAGTTTCGATGAGTTGTGATTCACGTAATGGATTCATAGTTTCAGCCTTTGGTTACTGTTTCGCTTAAATTTAATATGAGGTGGGTTATCATGGTCCAGGAAGCGAGTTGTGTTTGATCAAGGGATTCATCAACAATCGATTCTCCGCTTCCAAGGATCTCCTTGGCCGTCTCTTTATTTTTGGAAAACTCTGATAAGTGTTCATTATATAAATTGAGGAGTGATTTGGATTCAGTTTCGGTTGGGCGTCTGCCTAGTACAGTCCTATAGGCATAATTGAGTTTCTCATTCAATTCTTTGCCTCCTTTATGCATAATTTTCTCGGCAAATTTTCTGGCTGCTTCAAAGAACTGCACATCGTTCATAAGAACCAAAGCTTGAAGAGGGGTATTTGTTCTTGCTCTTCTGACGGTACAAGTTTCGCGATTAGGGGCATCAAAAATAGCCATTGATGGGGGGTGAGAGGTTCTTTTCCAAAACGTATACATGCTCCTTCGGTAGAGTGCAGAACCACTGTCTTGCTTGAATGTTGCCGTATTACTACCACCAAAACCAACTGGCTTCCAGAGGCCAGCAGGCTGATATGGTTTGACGCTTTTTCCTCCGATGTCTTTGACCAAGAGTCCACTCACTGAAAGAGCCTGATCACGAATTAATTCGGCGTCCAAACGATGGCGAGGCCCTCTGGCCAATAATCTGTTTTCTGGGTCCTTTTCGAGTTTCTGATTATCGACTCTAGATGATTGTCTATAGGTTGATGACATTACCATCAGTTTAATCATCCTCTTAACATCCCAATTCGTTTCCATAAAGTTAATTGCTAGCCAGTCTAATAATTCGGGATGAGAAGGCTGCTCGCCCTGAACTCCAAAATCTTCAGAAGTTTTTACGAGTCCTGTTCCGAAAAGTTGTTGCCAAAATCGATTCACAGTGACTCTAGATGTAAGAGGCTGTTCAGGAGAGACTAACCATTTCGCTAGACCAAGTCTATTAGAGGGTGCACCTTCGATACTAGGCGCAATCCACTCAGGGACTCCCGGATATACTTTTTCTTTTTGCAACGTATACTCACCTCTTTCGAGCACATACGCCTGACGGGGCTCTTTTCTGTCTTCCATGATCAGAGTTGATGGAACAGATTTTTCTATAGAATCGAGTCTGGACTTTGCTTCAGACTCTCTTTTCAACGTTGCCGCGTATAAAGACTTTGTCTGAGGGTTAACGTTTTTGTAATAATGAGTTAAGAGAAGGTTTTTTTGGTTCTCGTCTCTTTTTTCAGGATCAACTTTTATAATATCGACTATATTTTTTGGAGTGCCTGAATTAGGATACTTTCGCTGAAATTGTTCCCAAAAATTAATTGAAGCCAATTGTTCATTTGAAAGCATTCTTGAAGTGATGCCTGCCTTGTCCCAGTGAACAGTTCCACCGAACTGAGTAAAAGCCCAGCCATTCACTTTTGAGCCATGGCTAAGCCCAACATCCTTGGCCGGTACCTCTATTCTGACCCATTTTCCTTTTTCTGGTAATTCACCCATAGGTAAATTGGTATGATCGGTTTTGTTATCTTTACTGTAGCCTTTGTTGGCTCCCCAAAAAGCGCGGTGATTCCAATCACCATCATTGAGTTTGAACTGAAGTTGAATAGTCTCTGGCGGATTTTCTGGGTTCAGATAAACATGAGCGAAGAGGACGTCGCCTTCATTTATAGTTAGCGGGGGATTGGCGCCTTCAAAGAAATGTTGGCTCAGTCCGGTTGCCGTTCTGACTGATGAGGTTTCTCCACTGAGGACAGGATGTTCTTCTGATTTTTTCACAAATTTCCAAGACTTATCTCCCTCATTTCCTTGGGCTTTAGCGCCTGGCGGCAGAGAATCCTCAATCCACACTTTTTCTGATGATGAACCAAAACTGGCCAGTTCTTGGCCTGCATTTGGGTCTTTATAATCAACAACTTTGGTGATTTCGGGAATTTCCGCCTGAGTCGATTTGATTTTTTCTTTCAGAAAATCAATTTCCGATACTTGAAGCTTAGACGGGGCTTTCATTGATGGAGGAGGTAGTAACTTATTACCGTCCATTGCCTTTTCCGTTAGACTGTAAAAATATGAAAAGAGCTGATAGAATTCTTTTTGTGATAATGGATCGAATTTATGGTCATGACAGCTTGCGCAGCCTGCTGTTAATCCAAGCCAAACGGTAGATGTTGTTTCTACCCTTTCAGTGGCGTATCGGACGTAGTACTCGGCATCAATTGATCCGCCTTCACCAGTCGTGACATTACAACGATTAAATCCTGTAGCGACCTTTTGTTGTATCGATGGATTAGGCATCAAGTCTCCCGCAATTTGCTCAATGGTGAATTCATCAAAACTTTGATTGTTATTAAAGGAATTGATGACCCAGTCTCGGTAAGGCCAGATGGATCTTTCATTGTCCAAGTGAAGTCCATGAGTGTCTGCATATCGTGCAGCATCAAGCCATATCCTTGCCATGTTTTCACCATATCTTGGCGACTTGAGCAGCCTGTCTACGAGATTTTCGTAAGCGTCCTCAGAATTGTCATTAAGAAACTTATCGATGTCATTAATCTTGGGTGGAAGTCCTGTAAGGTCGAGAGTGAGCCGGCGTATTATAGTTTCTTTTGAAGCTTCTTTCTCCGGCGTCAGGCCTTCTTCTTTTAATCTCTCGTGAATGAAATAATCGATTGGATTATTCGGTTCCCAACCTTCTTCAGCAGTTTGCGGAACCTCATCTTTTTTTGGTTTCTCAAATGCCCAATGTTTTCCCCATTCACCTCCCGAGTCGATCCACTTCTTAATGAGTTCTTTCTCTTCAACTGTTAGATTTTTTCCGGATTCTGGCGGAGGCATTACTTCCTCTGAGTCTTCAGAAATAATTCTTAAGTAAAGTTCACTTTCAGAGCTATTGTTTGGAACTAATGCATTGAATCCAGATTTAAGTTCCATCAATGCCCCGTCATGAGTGTCTAGCCTCAGGCCAGCCTTCCTTTCCTCTTTGTCAGGTCCATGGCATTCAAAACAGTTATTGGAGAGAAGAGGAAGAATCTGTTTCGAAAAGCTAATTTCGTTGGCGGTAATTTTGTTCCCAAAGCCAAGGATACTAACAAATAATAATATCCAAATAATTGATTTTCGTTTTGATGAATCAAAATTCTTTTGTCGAATTGTCATAGGTTTTTAATGGAAGACTGGAAAAGAATATACCTTATAGCCTTTTTCGTCGATATGAATTGAAGGAGATTTTATTTAATCTATTGCTTTAATTATAAAATAAATCGTTTTTTGTAATCGGATAGATTCCTAAATTCATATATTTTAATCATTAATAATGAGACTATTTAAACCAATAAATGGTAACAATTATTATTTCCGATTAGTATGAAAAGGATCATTTTTATTTTAGTATTGATATCAGTCTTGATATTAGTCCCTTTTGGAATTCAGCAACTAATTCAGTACCGTCAATTACCAAGTTCTATCACGATCGCTACCGGTAAAGAAGGTGGTAGATATAAGATTATTGCCGAAGCTTTAGGAGAAAGGGTTCAATCAAAATATGGAATTGAAGTTATTTATACTCAAACCCTAGGGGCTCAGGAAAACGTAAAGAAAATTCAAAATGGGGAAGCAGATTTCGCTCTTTTTCAACCTAACATCCTTAGCGCTTCACTAGATTGCGATAATGTTCGACTCATAGCTAATGTGTTTCCGGAGGTTGTGTTAGCACATGTTCGTAAAGATTTATCGCATAACCCTTTTTTAGGAAATAAAGAACAAAGGCGTAACACGACAGTTGCAATAGGTGAACCTGGATCGGGTGATTCTGTAACGGGAAACGTCATTCTGGATTTTTTCGATGGTGGAGATTCTGTCATAAGGAAAAACACGGGATATCAAGAAATAGTGAAAGGTTTTAAATCCAATGAGATAGATCTAGCCATTGTCACTACTGAGCAAAATGCGTTAATACAAAAACAAATAGCTGATAGTGATGTTACTCGGTTACTTGATTTGCCTTTTGCTGACTCATTTGTGGCTAAGAATCCTGATTTTCATATTCATAAAGTGCCTGCGGGATTCTATGGTGTTTATCCTGACATTTATCCAGAAAAAGAAATTCAAACTATTGCGGTGAATGCTCAGTTGATAACAAATTCCGAGGTCAGTGCTTTTATGGTAACCGCGATGGCCGAGATCATGATGGACCCAGATTTTTTATCTAGCAACAATCTTACAGATCTTCGTTTTGGTGGAAATTCTTATGCAAGCGCTAATCCTTCATTGCCATTTCACTCAGGAGCAGACCACTTTTATGATCCTGAAATCAAGCCATTGCTAAATCCGGATTTCGTTGATTCTACTGAAAGCTTAAGATCTTTTTTCGTTTCAGTATTAATCGCTGTGTATCTCATATTTAGATGGTTCAGGGCGAGAAGCAGATCAAAACAAGAGCATCACTTGGACAAGTATCTTCGCAGACTTTTAGAAATTGAAAAGGAGCAGGTAGAACTTGATGAAAATGGGTCAAGTGGAGATGAAATTATTGTTCTGGAGGACTTGCTTGATGAAGTGACCAGTCTCAGGAGGAAGGCTCTTATTTCATTTAGTGCTAATGATTTTAGAGATGATTCTGGAGCTGAATGCTTTCTTCTATTGTCCAATTCATTGAGTCAAAAAATCAATTCCAAGTTAACGAGGCAAAAAATTTGCAAGGAAATAATGATTGTAAGTAATCAACTCAAAGAAAAATAAGGCATCTTTTTTAATTTAAAGTCGGGCTAGTAATTCATTGTATCTTTGTGTTACTACTAAGATCATGAATAGTATTTGCCCCCAATATATTCTTTTTTTCTGTTATCTAATTTTCTTACCCTTGGCTAATGCGATTGATAGAAATGTTAATTCGAGAGGGGAATATACTAATTCGATCAATCAATTTACCATTGGGAAAACTGGTAGGGTTGCTTTTATGGGTGGCTCCATTACTCAGATGAATGGGTATCGTCCAATGGTGTCTCAATTTTTAGAGAATAAATTTC
>TARA_B100001121_G_scaffold227164_1_pt1 | contig 23935 bp, 21 predicted proteins | sample TARA_B100001121 | Tara Oceans TARA_B100001121 (sample SAMEA2622817) | marine metagenome | biome: marine biome (ENVO:00000447); feature: surface water layer (ENVO:00002042); material: "saline water (ENVO:00002010), including plankton (ENVO:xxxxxxxx)" | depth 5 m
CATCTGGGCAACGCCCGAACCTTCATCGCCAACTGGGCCATCGGGCGACAGCGTGGATGGCGGATCGTGATGCGGATGGAGGATCTCGACGGTCCGAGGATCAAGCCCGAATCGGCCGCCGAGGCCCTGGAGCTCCTGCACTGGCTGGGGATCGACTGGGACGGCGACGTGCTGACCCAGTCCCACGATCTCGAGCCGTACCGACACGCCATGCGCACGCTCTGCGCCGCAGGCCGGACCTACCCGTGCACTCTGACCCGCACCGAGATCGAAGCCGTCGCCAGCGCCCCCCAGGACGGCACCGCGGCACCTCCGGGCATCCCTCGTCCTGATGATGCGGGACGGGCCGTCGACTTCCGCGAGGAGGATCACAACTACCGGCTGCTCGTCGACGACACCGCCGTCGAACTCCTCGACCGGTTTGCCGGCCCGCATCGCATCGACCTTCGTGAGGCGGGTGGCGACTTCGTCGTCTGGACGCGTCGCGGCACACCCGCCTATCAGCTGAGCGTCGTGGTCGACGACCTTCGGCAACGGGTGACCGATGTGGTCCGCGGCGACGATCTGCTCGACAGCGCCGCCCGCCAGACGCTGCTCTACAATGCATTGGGCGGAACCCCCCCGCGCTGGTGGCACTTGCCGCTGGTGGTGGGACCCGACGGACGCCGGCTGGCCAAGCGGCACGGCGACACCCGCCTGTCCTTCTACCGCGACGCGGGTGCCGCGCCCGAACGCGTTCTCGGTCTGCTCGCGGTCTGGTGCGGATGCATCCCGTCCCCGAGGGAGATAACAGTGCAGGAGTTCCTCGAGACATTCGATCCGGCCGGAATCCCACGATCCCCGATCACCTTCACCGACAAGGACCACGCATGGCTCTCCGGCTCCTGATGCTGATTATCACCCTGCTCGCCTGCGGATGCAGCGATGCTCCCACCATGCGTACGCACGAGACGATCATGCTCGGCGGACGACCGTGGAAGATGGAGTTGGCGATGACCGATGCCGCCATCGCCCGTGGCCTGATGGGACGGAGTTCGCTCCCCGATGGCGAAGGCATGCTTTTCGTCTTTCCCGACAACGAGGTCCGCTCGTTCTGGATGGCCAACTGCCTGATGGACATCGACCTGCTGTATCTGGACGGCCGGGGCTACATCATCACCATCCATCGCATGAAGGTCGAGGCTCCCCAAGCCGCCGATGAATCCGAACTGGCCTACCAGGCCAGATTGAAGCACTACTGGAGCAGCAGCCCCGCCCGATTCGCCATCGAGCTCCCCCCCGGGTCCGTCGAGGCCCTTTCGCTGGCCCCCAACCAGAAAGTGGAACTTGACCTCGATGGGCTCAAGGAGCTCCGCAGACGGGCCGATAGCCTTCCTGGCCCCTGAACCAACGGGGCCGTGGAGACCGGCCCTGAACCATCGACTGCACATCTTCATGCTCACCGCCGAGCCCGCCCTCCTGAAGGCCCGTCGCCTCGCGTCCGCCATCGCTGCCGCGTGGCCGGCGGAACCGTCTCCGGAGGTCACCGTGGCTTCCCACGCCAGCCTCGATCTTCCGCTGGTCGAACATGCCGATGCAGTGCTGGTCGACCTCGGGCACCAGCTGCCCCCCGGCGAAACGATTCTGGGCCTGCTGACCCTCGGCGAAATGGGACTCCCCGCGGTTCTCCTCGGCGACGACACCGAGTTCCGACGCATGTACCCCGATCATGGCCTGCTCCACGTGGACCGTGGAATCGATCCGCACGCATTGGCGGGCATTCTGTTGGGCGTCACCCACCGCCAGGACGAAGTCATGGATCTGCTGCACGAATCGGGACGCTCGCGCCATGAGGTCCAGCGGCTCGACCGGCAGTTGGACCGGCTTCAGCACGAACTCCAAGGGGCTTCCAGACTCCAGACTCAGTCCCTGCCCGAACCGATCCAACCCATCGAGGGCGGATCGGTCGCCACCCTGTGGAAACCCGCCGGAGAGGTCTCGGGCGACCTGGCCAACGTCGTGGAACTGGAAGGTGGCTGCACCGCCTTGCTGGTGGCCGACTCCATCGGCCACGGAGTTCCCGCCGCCATGCTCTCCATGAACCTTCAGCGGACGCTCACCGAGGCCCGGGAGGAAGGCGATCCGTCGGTTCTCCATTCCCCGGCCCGGATGCTCCGCCGACTCAACGAGTCGCTGGTACGCACCGCTGGCGACGAGACCCGCTTCGCCACCGCGTTGTACGCCGTCTTCGATCCCCGCACGGGGCGGCTGCTGGTCGGTGCAGCCGGACACCCCGCACCGATCCTTGTCCGGTCCGGCGGCACCCTGGAACGTCTGCCGGCGCAGGGGCCCCTGCTGGGCCTCTTCTCCGGAGAGTGCTACTCGGAAAGCGGCTGGACACTGCAACCGTCCGACCGCGTCGTCTTCTACACCGATGGGATCGAACAGGCGTCCGCATGCGTTCGCAGCTGCATCGGCAGCAGTGCGGATGCCGTCGAAGACCTCGTGCGCACCGCCGCCACCGCCGGGTCGCCGGTGTCGTTCATGGATCAGATCCACACCGCGCTCGACCTCGAGAACGGACGCCGAACCGGTGAAGACGTGGACGACCTCACCATGGTCTGCCTGAGCGTGGATGCGACCCCGACCCCGATCCGTCGGGCGGCCTGAAATTCATCCGAGCCCGCGGGCCTCCAGCAGTCGAGCAACGACTCTGGCGATCATGTCGCATTCGATGTTCACCGGCATGCCCGGCTCGATGCCGCCGAGCGTCGTGTCACGACGTGTCACCGGAATCAGTGCGATGCAGAAACGATCGTCCTCCACCGCGGTCACCGTGAGGGAGACGCCGTCGACGGTGATCGAACCCCGCTCCACGAGGAACGCGGACAGTTCGGCCGGAACTCGGCACCACACCCGCACGTCGTCTCCGGACTGCTCGACCTCCTCGACGATCGCGACGCCGTCGACATGCCCTTGGACGAGATGGCCACCGAGCTGGTCACCGACCCGCAATGCGGGCTCGACATTGACGACCTGACCGGGCGAGAGCCGGCCCAGGGACGTCAACTCCAACGTCCGGGGCACCACGTCGAAGTCGATCCGCACCGCCCCGTCCGAGGCATGCGGCTCGCAGGCGACCGTGAGGCAGCAACCGTTGATGGCCACCGAATCCCCGACCGCCGGGCGTTCCATCTCCGGTACCTCGACCGACAGACGAACCACCGCCTCACCGGCCTCTCCGGTGGATTCGAGGTGGCTGACTCGGCCTTGGTGCTGGATGAGCCCTGTGAACACGATGTCGAGCATATCGATTATTTGACGCACCAGCAGCGAGGGCGGATACTGGCGTATTCTCTGAGGGGGCCCCGTCCGGGGGCCCCGAGACATCGGATCCCCAGATCAACGGCACGAGCACCATGCCCCACGGACCACGAATCGCACTCGATGAACGCCACTCACACCGGTTCGGCCGCATGCTGACCGGATGCTGCCTCCTGGGGATGATCATCGCATCGGCGACCACTGCGACCCCCTCCGAACAGGAAGCCGAAGAACGCCTGGCCCGCCAGCAGGCCGTTCGCGACCACCTGGAGCAGTCGTACCTCGTCGGCCCCGCCGCGGCGGAATCGTTCGGCTACACCGTCGACTGGCAGTTCCCGGTGCCCTCCGGCGATGTGGATTCCGTGACCAGTCACGGGGATCGTATCTTCGTCGTGACGGGCAACAACGATCTGATCTGCCTGCAGGCCGACAACGGCCGGCGGATCTGGACGGTGAGTGTCGCCGACGACCTCGAGATCGTGCACTCGATCACCTACATGCCGGAGCAGGAACTCGTCCTCGTGCTCACCAACAGCAAGCTCGTCACCCTCGACAGCAACACCGGCATGACCAAGGCCGCCGTGCTGGGCAAGGCCCATCAGGAACTGCAGTGGATTGCGAACACCCCGGGCGTCCTCAGCGGTGATCATCTGATCTACGGCGCCCGCAACGGACAGCTGGTCTGGCAGACGTGGAAGATCGGATTCGCCTGGAAGGCCTACCAGGCCGCCGGTTCGCTTCGACTCCCCCCCGTCCGGAGCAACAACATCATCTGCACCACCAGCTCCGATGGAGTCGTCTCGGCCTTCAACGCCGACACCGCAGGACAGATGTGGAACGCCAGGCTTCTCGACGGGATCGTCGCCGAAGCGGCTGCGAGCGACCACGCCATCTACGTGGCGGGAATCGACCAGCACCTGCGGGCCTTCGACATCCGCTCCGGCCGCACGCTGTGGCGGGTCCTGACGGAGAGCGCCCTGGTGGATCCCCCGACCCTGATCGGAGACCGCCTCTACCAGCAGATCCCCGGCCTCGGGCTCGCCTGCTTCGATGCCCTGCCCGTCAACAAGCTCGACGGTGATCGCAAGTGGCTCTGCCCCGACAACAACGGCACCGTCGTGGCCCGGCACGGCGACACCCTCGTCACCTGGGACGCCACCAACAAGGTCCTCTCCACGGTCTCCGCGACCCAGGGGACCCCGATCCATTCCAGGCAGTACGCCAACATCGACGAGATCCTCACGACCCGTCTCCAGGACGGGAAACTGCTTGCGGTCGGCGACGATGGCCGTCTGATCTGCCTTGATCCCATGCGTTGATCGGCCTCCGGCCAGCGCACCACCCCACCAGCCCTACCATGCCTACCACTCCCATCGCACGAGCACTGCTCTCGGTCAGCGACAAGACCGATCTGGTGCCGTTCGCCAGATCCCTCGCCAGTCTCGGCATCGAACTCATTTCGACCGGCGGCACCGCACGGGCCCTCACCGAGGCCGGACTCGAAGTCACCCCCATTCAGGACGTCACCGGGTTCCCCGAGATGCTCGACGGACGCGTCAAGACGCTGCACCCGCTCGTCCACGGCGCTCTGCTGGGCCGTCCGGACCTCGAGGAACACGTCCGCGCGATGGATGAACACGGCATCGTTCCGATCCAGCTCGTCTGCATCAACCTGTACCCGTTCGAACAGACCATCCGCCGAGAAGACGTGACGGACGCCGAGGCCATCGAGCAGATCGACATCGGGGGTCCCTCGATGATCCGGTCCGCGGCCAAGAACCATGCCTTCGTGACCATCGTCACCTCGCCCCAGCAGTACGACGACGTGATCGACGACATTCGCCGCAACGAAGGGAACTCCTCGGAGGCGATGCGACGGAAGCTGGCGGCGGCGGCGTTCACCCGGACCGCGACCTACGACACGGCGATCAGCCAGTGGATGAGCCGCGAAGAGGACGAACCGTTCCCCCCCGTCCTCCAGATCACGGGCCGACGATCCCGCATCCTGCGCTACGGAGAGAACCCCCACCAGCGGAGTGCGCTCTACGTCACTCCCGGAGACGGCGCCATCCAGCTCGCCTCGGCCCGTCTTCGTTCCGGAAAGCCGCTGAGCTACAACAACCTGAACGACGCCGCGGGCGCCCTTGCCCTCGTCAACGATCTCGCCATCGTCAACCCGGACCGGTTCGCGGCCACCGTCGTCAAGCACACCAATGCGTGCGGCGCCTCGGTCTCCGATGCACCGGTGGATGCCTTCCTGGCCGCATGGGAGGGAGACCCCCGCGCGGGCTTCGGCGGCATCGTGGCCATGAGCAGTCCCATCGGATCGGAACTCGCCGACACCATCACCGACGGTTCCCGGTTCCTCGAAGTCATCATCGCGCCGTCGTTCGAAGCGGATGCGGTCGAGATTCTCGCCGAACGATGGAAGAACGTACGCCTGCTGGAGGTGCCGGGCATCGGCTCGATCCAGCCCCCGGCCCCCACGGTCCGAAGCATTCCCGGCGGCCTTCTCGTCCAGGAACCGGATTCGATCATCGCCGATCCGAGCCGCTGGTCGCACGCCGCCGGCCCCGCTCCGGACGACTCTCTGCTTAGCGACGCGCGACTGATGTGGCTCGTCTGCAAGCACCTCTCGTCCAATGCCATCGCAGTGGGCGGAGACGGAAAACTGCTCGGCGCGGGCACCGGTCAGGTCGATCGGGTTGGCGCCTGCTCACTGGCCATCGAACGCGCCGGCGAGGCATTGGGGGCGATCGAACGTGCCGTTGCCGCGTCGGATGCATTCTTCCCGTTCCCCGACGGACCGGAGCTGCTCGCCGACGCCGGCATCCGCTGCATCGTCCAGCCCGGGGGTTCGAAACGAGACGACGAGACGATCACGCTCTGCAACGACCGCGACATCACCCTGCTGATGACGGGTATCAGGCACTTCAGACACTGATGACGTTCAGCCGGTGGCCCCGATGCTGACGTCGATGGGCTGACCGGACGGCTGGTGGGTCGGCTCGACCGCCAACTGCAGCGGCAGCCGCCGGCCCTGACCGTCGTAGGGAATGTTGTCCTGGTCGATGATCCGCTGGATGGCCATGATCCCCTCGATGAGCATCTCGGGACGCGGAGGACAGCCGGGAACGTACACGTCGACGGGGACGTACTGGTCGATCCCCTGCACCACGGCGTAGGTGTCGAACACACCACCGGTCGAAGCACAGGCCCCCATGGAGATCACCCACTTGGGCTCGGTCATCTGCTTGTAGATGTGCTGCATCACCGGCAGCATCTTCACGCTGACCCGACCGGCCACGATGAGGAGATCCGCCTGGCGGGGGCTGAAGCGGAAGACCTCCGCCCCGAACCGGGACAGGTCGAAGCGGCTGGAGGCCGTCGCCATCAGTTCGATGCCGCAGCAGGCAGTGGCGAACGGCATCGGCCACAGGCTGGAGCGTCGGGCCCAGTTGATGACCCGGTTCAGCTGTGTGGTGAGAAATCCGTCGACTGGAAGTGCGGCTTCGAGACCCATGGATCAACTCCCTGGCCGCGTCATGCGGCCTCGAGACCATGGTAGACCCGTCGGCACCCCAATGCCACCGGAAAGATCACGCGGCGGCCATCCACTCCGTCCGGACGGTGTTTCCGCCCGTTTCCGTGGCGAAGAGACGGTCGATCTTCAGCATGCGGAACATCTGGGCCAGCCGACCATTCAGTCCCACCAGGGTGGTCTGGAGCCCGAAGGCATCGGCGGTGTTCCGGATGTCGATGCACATGCCCAGGCCGACGCTCTGCATCATCTGGACACTGGATACGTCCAGAACCATCGATTTCAGAGATCGTCCCTGGCTGCGCAGCACGCGATGCACGGCGGCCGCGATGATCGAGGCCTCGTGATCCCCCACGCGGGGCGAAGTGATGTGGATGTGAAAGTCCCCGTTGCACACGGAGGTGCTCACGTACGGATTGAAGGTCGTCTGGGTCATGTGTTCTCTCCCTGCTCCAAATCAGGTCTGTTCCCCCCTCCCATCGATCCAGTCCGCATCCGACCTGAGCCCTGGACCGGCCCCGACCCCCGGATCGAGTCCGCACTCGACCGAGAATCCGCACAGATCCGCCATATTCACATCGGACCCCGATTATCGGTCCGAAGAAAGGACTTGAGAATCGTTTCGGGACACTGCATGCTTGTCTGCAACGAAACGTGCCCCGATCCTCTTCGGAGATGCCATGCCCTGCCTGCTTTCACTCCTCCTCATGACGTCCATGGCGATCGAGCCGACCGCGGCCCCGACGGCCCCGTCCCCACCGACGAAATCCTCGGAGCCCGCCGAAGACGCCGCTCCACGCGAATACGTCCTCACCCAGGAGCCGATCGAGGAGGTCCTGGCCCGGGCTCGGGCCTGCCTCGGTCCGGAGTTCCGGACCTACGAGGAGCGGTACTGGGTCGTCCTGACGGATGCCGACTACACAAGCATCAAGCACATTCACCGCGACTTGAAGTCGACCCGCCACCAGTTCATCCGGCTGTGCCAGGTCCTCGGATCCGTGCGGCCGATGCCTCGGCACAAGATGCTCTGCATCGTGTTCCGGGATCAAGACGCATTCTCCGAGTTCGCGTCCACCTGCGGTCGCAGTCCGAGCCGGATCTCCGCGGCCGTCGGAGGTTTCTTCTCCCCCCTCGACCAGTGGATCGTCTTCTACGAACCCCGGGGGATCCCGGCTCTGGTCGAGGCCCGAGAGCAGATCCGGACCGAACGCGAGGAGCTCGAGGCGTACCGGAAGGAGTCGGAGCGGACGAACGACGCTCCTCGGGTCGAGGACCAGCAGCGGAAGGCCGTCGAATCATGGAACCGGCATCTTGAACAGCAGCGAAGCCGGCTCGACCGGCTGGAACAGGAACTGCGGACCTCCATCACCGCCCACGAGGCCTTCCATCAGCTGAGCTGGCTCACCGGATTCGTCGACTGTCGCGGAGGCTGGGGCTACTGGCTGCACGAGGGCTTCGCGACCTGCTTCGAGACGGACGACACCGCCTACGCCTTCGGGCCTGCGCACGAGTCCACGCTTCGCCGGGATGGTTTCCGGGCCGCCCTTGCCGACAACGAACTGATGCCCCTGCGGACCCTGCTGACCTTCCACAACTTCGCCGACGTTCCGCCCGAACGCATCAAGGTGTTCTACAACCAGTCCTATGCCCTGGTCCGATGGCTCTACCGGTTCCGCCGGACCCAGTTGAACAACTACCTGCGTTCACTGCGCGAACGCGCGGACCTGGAGTTCCCGGCGGACTTCGTACGGGCGTTCGAGGATTCCTTCGGCCCCATCGAACGGCTCGAACGCCGTTGGCTCCGCGACGAGATCGACCAGTGGAACGCTAGCCGGCGGGATCCTTAAAGCGATCACGGCTTCGCAGATCACCCAGTCGCTGCGAGACCATGGCGATCTCGAGTCCGTAGAGGACCGACAGCCACATCAGGTACATCCAGAACATGAAGACCGGCACGAAGCCCAGACTCCCTCCGAGCGGACTGGAGCGGACCGCCCCCTCGATGTACAACGTCAACGCCCACTGCCCGAGTCCCAGCAGCAGGGTGGCGGATGCGGCGCCCACTGCCGCCGGACGGCGTCGAATGACCCGGGCGGGAATGCGGCGGTAGCAGAACCGGAGCAGCAGCCACACCGAGACGATGGAGACGACCGACTGCAGGAAGGGCGTCACCCACGTCCAGAATCCCAAGACACCCGCCGTCTCCTCGATCACCCGATCGAGGCACCACACCGCGACCACGGTGAGCAGAGGTGCGAGAACGATCACACCCACGTACACCCAGATGCGACGTCGTATCCAGTTGCGGGGAGTGGATCGCGTGATCATGTTGAAGGTGGTGTCGACCTCCTCCACCAGACGCAGGGCCGAGTAGAGCACCACGGCGAGGCCGATCCACGTCAACCCGGTGAGATCCATCGCCATCGCCTGCTCGGCCATGCGCTGGAACCATTCGACCAGGTCGACGGTCTCGTTGGCCCCCCCGTCCGTGGACGGAATGGTGATGCGGATGTCCTCCAGACGGAACCAGTTGGCCAGGTCCCGCACGCTCTGGAGGAACAGCTCCTTGCGGACCACGGCCTTGGCGACGATCGCCGCCAGGACCAGCAACGGCATGAGCGAGAAGAGGGTGCGGAAGGTGAGGGCCGCCGCGTTCGAGCCGGCCCGATCCCGGCGCATCTGTCGGTAGGCGGAACGCCACAGCTGCCACAGGAAACGGAGGAATCGCTGACCGCGGGTGAGATCGGCGTGGGGGACGGCTTCGATCCGCCTGACCAGTTGTCGCAACCGGTTGAACATTGCCTTGGCCCCAGTTCCGCGATTCGATCCATGCGTCGACTGGGGGCGATTGAGAGGCTCCCAGGCCGGTATCCACGGCGTTGGAACCCTATCGGCAAGGAATGGGGTTCCCAGCCACTGCAGGGGCCACGCACGTCCGCGACGCCCGGTAGACTACTCGATTCGAACCCCCGGATTCACCATGCCCCGAGACGACGAAGCCCGACATGCCCCCGTACCGCCTCCGCCCCCTCCCGGCGCCGGCTGGTCCGTGGCCCCCGATCCGGACGCTCCGTCGGACAACGGCGACGCGTACCGAGATGCCCAGCGCGGCCAGCGGCTGCAGAAGGTGCTCGCCGCCGCCGGTGTGGCCTCACGACGGGACTGCGAGGAACTCATCACCTCGGGCGAGGTCCGGGTGAACGGAACGCTCGTCGACTGGTTGCCGGCCTGGGTCGACCCGCAGCGGGACCGCATCACGGTGTCCGGCGAAGGTGTTCGGACCACCGCTCCGCTGGTGCACGTACTGCTCTTCAAGCCCCGCGGCGTGGTGTGCACCAACGACGACCCCGGTGATCGGCGTCGCGCCATCGACCTTGTGCCCCATCCCTCCAGAGCCAGGCTGTTTCCGGTGGGCCGACTGGACATCGACTCCTCCGGACTGCTGATCCTCACCAACGACGGCGAACTCGCCGCCCGCCTGACCCATCCCCGGCACGGAATACGCAAGGAGTACGAGGTGTCCGTGCAGGGGGAACTGACGGATCGCGAGATCAAACGGCTGCAACGCGGCGTCCTGCTCACCAGCCGGCGGCGATCACGCCGCCGTCCGTCGGGCACCGAGGACATGCGACGGCATGCCGCCTCCTCGATCGAACTCATCCACCGGGATCGCGACCGGACCCGCCTCAAGATCGTGCTGGCCGAAGGCCGCAATCGACAGATCAGACGGATGATGGCCAAGCTGGGGCATCCGGTGAAGAAACTGCGTCGAATCAAGATCGGCCCGCTCACCCTGAAGGGGATGCAGCCGGGGCAGTGGAGGGATCTGACGCAGGGCGAGATCGACATGCTGCGGCGCATCGGCACCGAGTGATCAGTCCGCGGTATCGTCCGGCGTCGGCTCGTCGTCGAAGTTCGCGTGCTCGATCCATTCCGCCTCGCCGCGAAGCTCGAGCATGATGGGCGCGCCCCAATCCTCCTGCTGGCAGGAGATCCGATGGGTCCGCACCAGTTCGAGCAGGCCCAGGAACATGCCCAGTCGCTGCGCCGGACTTCGACCGGCGAACGTCTCCTGCAGTGACAGCGTGGTCCCGCCGCGACGGTGCAGCCGATCCATCAGATCCTGCTTGTAGAGTTCGATGGGCACCTCGTCCATCGCGACGTGGTGATCGCCCAGTCGATCGAAGTCGATGGCCGAGGCGATGTCGTCGTAGGCCTCCGAGAGATCCATGACATGGACATCCTCGATGTCCAGTCCGTCCTCCTGATCCATCCGGACCGATTCGTCCGAAGGACGAATGCGGACCCGGAGTCGCCGCTGGAACTCCGAACGACGCTCCTCCAGCGCCTCCGACGCGGAACGGATCCGCTGGTAGGCCAGCAGCTGCTGGACGAGATCCTGACGGGGATCCACGAGCTCGTCGGTTCCCCCCTCCTCCCCGTCCTCGCCCTCGGCCTGCGTCGGAGCAAGCGTGCGGGACTTGAGCTCCATCAAGGTGGCCGCCATGACCAGGAAGTCGCCGGCCAGCTCCACGTCGACCGAGTCAACCTGCCGAAGCACCAGCAGATACTGGTCCGTGATGGCCGCGATCGGGATGTCCTGGATGTCCACCTCGGCCCGCCGGATCAGGAACAGCAGGAGGTCCAGAGGCCCTTCGAAGGACTCGAGCTGGACCGTGTAGTCTTCCTGGATCGAGGGCATGCGTATCCGCCTCCGGGGGGACAGGGAGCGTCGAAGCGGATCCCGGTACAATGGGACCGTGGAGCCGAGGCTCCATCATACCGAACGATGAGCGTCACTCCGTCCAATTCGAAGAACCACGAAGACCTCTCTTCCACGGGAGAGCGGGCCACCGGGTGCATCAGCGACGTGCTTCGCACCGAAGCCGAAGCGATCCAGCGGCTGGCGGACGCCGTGGCGGCCGATCCGACCGGCCCCGAAGCCACCCGCTGGGAAACGGCCGTCGATCTCATCGCCGGCTGCGAGGGGCACGTGGTCGTCAGCGGCATGGGCAAGTCCGGACTGATCGGGGCCAAGATCTCCGCCACCTTCAGCAGCGTCGGCATTCCCTCCAATGTCCTCCACCCCGCCGAAGCGGTGCACGGCGACCTGGGACGAATCCGCCGGGACGACGTGGTGATGCTGCTGTCGTACTCCGGAACCACCGAGGAGGTGGTCAACCTGGCCACGATCCTCAAGGCGGACGGCGTTCCTCGCCTGGGCATTTCGGCCCGACACGATTCCAAGCTGGCCGAACTCTGCGACGTGCACATCGCCCTGGGCGAACTGGAGGAGGCGGGCACGCTCAATCTCGCCCCGACCACCTCCACCACCGCCACCCTGGCGTGCGGCGACGCACTGGCCATGGCCGTGGCACGACGGCGGCGACTGACCGAGGACGAGTTCCATCGCCACCATCCCGGCGGCAAGCTGGGCAGTTCGCTGCGCAGCGTCGACGAAGTCATGCGGCTTCGCGTCGGCGAGAACCTCCCCGTCGTCTCCCAGAACCACAGCGTCAAGCAGGCGCTCGACGAGGCGTGGACCGATGGGGACCATCGCCGCGCCGGTGCGATCATGCTCGTGGACGACGAAGGACGCCTCAGCGGCATCTTCACCGACGGCGACCTGCGTCGCCTCATGATGGAGGATCCGCAGGGCCTCTCCCGCCCGATCCGCGACGTGATGACCACGCATCCCCGCAGCCTGCGGCTCGACGATCGAACCCGCGACGCCCGGCAACTGATCGCGGAGCATCGAATCGACGAGATTCCCGTGGTGGACGAGGACGGACGTCCCCGTGGGCTCATCGATGTCCAGGATCTGATCACGCTGAAGATCGTCCAGGAGTGACCCACACCCCGTCGGGCCACCCTACAATGCCACCAACGCAGGAGGACCTGGGATGGATCCTGAAACCGCCGGTGGAATCCGGCTCCTCTGCCTCGACGTGGACGGCGTCATGACCGACGGCCGCATCGTCTATGACGAACACGGCGTCGAGAGCAAACGCTTCCACGTACGCGACGGTCTGGCCATCAAGCTCTGGCGGGATGCGGGACACGAAGTCGCGATCATCTCCAGCCGAAGCAGCGAGGCCGTCACCCGCCGGGCCGCCGAACTCGGCGTGCAGCACGTCCACCAGGGCTGTCGTGACAAGTTGACGGCCCTGGAATCCGTGAGCAGCGCAACCGGAATCGATCTCCGGCACGCAGCCGCGATGGGCGACGATCTTCCGGATCTCCCCATGCTGCACGCGGTCGCACTGCCCATCGCCGTGGCCGATGCCGCGACGGAGGTCCGCACCGCAGCGGCGTTGGTCACCGACACCCCGGGGGGGCACGGCGCCATCCGGGAAGTCATCGAGACACTGCTCCAGGCACAGGGATGCTGGGACGATCTGCTTTCCAGATGGCAGACGGCCCGGCAGGAAGGCTGACCCATGGAAGATCAGGACAAGATCCGTCGGATGCTTCTTGACGACACCAGCACGTCGCAGGGCTGGACACCGTGGAAGATGACGGCCCTCGGCGTGGTGGCCGCACTCGTCCTGCTCGGCGTCGTGCTCGTGCTTGATACCGGCCGCAGTCGTCCCCAGGTCGCCGAGGAGGAGGCCACGCAGGTCGTCGACCTGCTCGGCCCCAGTCGGCTGCAGGAGGACGAAACCGCAACCGGGGGCATCCTGGATCCCGACATCGGCCTCGACCTGCCCGCGGGCGGGTGGGTGCAGATCGCCGACAGCCGGGGGCAGCTCTCCCAGCAGTACCGCTGCGAGCATCTGGATCCCAATCCTCCGGAATACCCGGCCCACTGGATCGACATGATCCGCCCCCAGGTCGAACTCTACCTGAGCAACGACCGTTTGCTGACCATCACCGGCGAGCGGGCCGTGGCCTACGCCCCGAGCCGCGCCCTGGAGACGGGTCGCATCACCGGGGATGTCCGCATCAATCTCTACGAACCGGTGGATGGACGCGTCGCGGACCCGTCGCTGCACGCTCCGTCGCTCGAGATGCGCACCACCCGGGCCGAGTTCGACAACTTCCTGGGCAAGATCCTCTGCGACGACCGCATCGATCTGGTCACGGAAACGGAGACCATGGTGGGGCACGATCTCGAGGTGCTCCTCAACAGCCAGGCCGACCGGATCGAATACCTTTCGATGCAGCGGCTCGACTACCTCCTCCTCCAACCCGAGAACGAATCCGTCGCCCTCCGTCCGGATCCAAACTGGCCCCCCCGCCGCAACGCCCGGATCACCAGCGCGCCCCCAGTGGTCCGCCCGGCCGCGATCAACCCCGTGTCGTCCACACCCGATCCGTCCGATGCGATCTTCTACACGCTGACCCTCAACGAGAACATCCGGATCCTGCAGGGCGGCATCCGCAACGGCAAGGTCGTCACCGGCGACGACCTGCATGTCACGTTCTCCCTCGAGTCCGACGCCTTCGAGGGGCAGGCCCGGCGGTTCGATTCGACCGGGATGCCCATGGCCCGTGCCATGCCGTGGCCCGAGCGACTGACCTGGATGACCCTGGCGACGACCGGCACCGCACCGGTCCCCGGGCCCGACGACATTCTGCTCACCTGCGACGGACCGGTCACCATGGTTCCCGTGGAGGATTCGAGGGATCGTCCGGCTTCCCCCGACGAGACCCGGGCGGAACTGGTGGGATCCCCCGTCTACATCCTCGATTCCGCCGAGTTGACCGAGATCACCTGCGGGCGCGTGGTCTACCACGCCCTCGATGATCGATTCGATCTCCACGCCGACGAGGTCCGTGACGTCCTGATCCGGGACGACCGTCTCCGCGCCCGAGGCAGCCACATGTGGCTGAGCCGGGAACGCGGCGAAGGCGGGTTCACCGATGCGGGAACCGTGAGCATGGTCGCCCGGGCTGAGAATCCGCTCGACACCCCGGACACGATTCCTCCCACGGACCCGACGGCCGCCAACCAGCCGATCGCCGTGACGGAATCGGAGGCGGCCGAAACCGGATCCGAACTCGACATCACCTGGACCGGTGGTGTGGATCTCGCATTCGAGCCCTCGAGCAGCAGCGACCAGCCGGTGCTGCAGCAGATCGTCTTCAAGGGCGACGTCGACGTGCAGTCCGTCGACGGCGTGATCTCATGCCAGCAGCTCAAGATGCGCTTCGAGAAGAACGAGACGGGCAAGGCGGTACCGGCCAGAATGACCGCCGTCGAGCAGGTCATGGCCCGGAACGACGACCAGACCATCTGGGCCGACGATCTCGACGTCACCTTCGCCCAGGCCCCGGAATCCGAGGCGTCCCCCTCCACGGACGATTCGGACTCCGACTCGCTCATCGGATCCGACACCAGAGTCCAGGACGTCTTCGCCAACGGCGACGTCCAGGTCCTGCTGGCGGACGGAGCCCGGGCGTTCGCCGACCGGCTTCAGGCGGATGCGGCCCAGGAGACCGTCCAGCTCACGGGAGAGGACGTCGTCATCGCCCGCGACGACATGCTGATCGATCACGGTCGTTCCGTGACGCTGCGTCGCAAGGAAGGCACGGCGTACTGGGATGGCCCGGGACAGGCCCGTCTCCTCACCCGCCCGCTGGATCTCCGGTCCGGCACCCGGATCAAGCGGCCGCAGATCGCCCCCCGAAGACGGGGCGATCCTCCCAGCGTCACCATGCGTGCCCGCTGGAACGAGTCGATGAACTACGACAGCAACTTCAACGAAGGAGCGGGCGAGATCAAGCTCACCGGTGCGGTCTCCGTGATCGCCGAGCCGAATCCCGGCGAACGAAACCGGCTCGACGGCCGGACGCTGATTCTCCAGTTCAGCCACACCGAACCCGAACTCGGCACCGCACGCAGTCGACGGGATGACGCGGACCCCTTCGACGCGGCCGGATCAGGCCGCGTGCTCGAACGACTCATCGCCCGCGGCGACGCCAGACTCGAGCAGCGGGCCTGGCAGGCTCCGGACCGGACCGACGAGCCGCGCATCTTCTACGTCGCCGCCAAGCATCTGACCTGGAACGACCTGGCCGAGCAGGCCGAAGTGGTCGGCGACGGTGAACTCGTGATACGTGACCCGGACAACGGAACCGGCGAGGACGACGGGGAAGGCCGGGGCCTGTTCAAGGGTCCGGGCACATCCCGGTTCGTCTGGACGAGACGCCTCGACATGGCCCGCGACGCCGACGGCGTGTTCGAACTCTCCATGGAAGGCGAGGTCGAGGGGATCTACCGGGGCCTCACCGACCGGGACATCGCGTCGATCACGGCCGAACGCATCGAGGCCCGTACGCGACCGAGCGCCGATCCCCGCACCGAGCAGGATCGGAATCCGGAGGAAAGCGTCCTGGACCTTGGGGACGACATGGACATCGACCGCCTCATGGCCAGCGGCCAGGTCTACATCGCCACACCACGCCGCCGGGTCGACTGCGACCTCTTCGACTACGACGTCGGCACCGGGCTGGCCAAGGTCGCCGCGGCCCAGGGCCGCTCGGTCTCGATTCTCACCGAGGGGTCCCCCACCCCGGTTCGGGCCGGAAGCGTCCTCTGGAACATGGATCCGGCCATCGACACCATCACGATCACCGGTGCCCGCGGTGGTGCGATAAATCCCTGACCGTTTCGCATCGGATCTTCTACAATAAGACCATGCCGACCAGCATCGACCATCCTGCACTCCCCCGCGTCCGTGAGGCCTTCCCGGATGCCAAGCTGCAGGCCACGGACTTCCGCGGCCAGGCCTCGCTGATCGTCCAGCCCGAGGATGCCCACGATGTGCTCCGCTTCCTCAAGGAACATCCTGAATGCGACTACGCTCTGCTCAGCGACGTCACGGTGGTCGACTACCTGGACTATCCGGTCCGGATGCCGGGGAGATTCGCGGTGGTATGGGTGATCCGCAGCTTCTCGACGAACACCATGCTGGTCGTTAAGACCTACCTCGAACCGCAGGGCGACACCTCCGGCAACGACATGGACCCCGGCCTCCGCGTCGCCTCCGTCTGCGACCTCTGGCCCGGCGCCGAATGGCGTGAACGCGAGGCGTTCGACATGTTCGGCATCGAGTTCACGGGACATCCCGACCTTCGTCGCATCCTGACCTGGAGCGACTACCCGGCCTTCCCGCTTCGCAAGGACTACCCCCTGCGGGGCCGCGGCGAACGCGAGAACCACGAAGTCGTCGATCGAGACTCCACCTGACGGAAACTAGACGCCACGGGTGGACGGATCCCAGATCGCCTTGTGCAGCTGCGGCTGCAGCAGCACGTCGAGCCCGTCCTCCAGTACCCACTCCGCCACCGTGCGCATCGAAAGCGCGGCGCAGCCTTTGATCTCCGTTCCCGCCGCCTGTTCATTGACCGGGGACACGAGGATCGTGTCCACCCGATCTTTCAGATCGTACCGATCGATCACCCCGCGCATCCACTCGTAGTCGGCCCGGTCCGTGATCACGAACTTGACCTCGTCCGTCCGCCGGAGGACCTCGACGTTCTCCCAGCAGTTGCGTTCCGATTCCCCGCTGCCCGGAGTCTTGATGTCCACGATCCTCACCACCCGCTCGTCGCAGGTATCGATCGGACATGCACCGGAGGTCTCCAGGAGGACCGTCCAGCCCTGATCGCAGAGCCGTCGCATCAACTCATGGACGGGCTTCTGCAGCAAAGGTTCCCCCCCCGTGAGTTCGACCAGGCGACAGGGCCATCGGGAGATCCGTTCGATGATCTCGTCGATCTCCATGCCCTCCCCCTCCTTGAAGGCGTATTCGGTATCGCAGTAGCGGCACCGAAGATGGCACCCCCGGAGTCGAACGAAGACGCAGGGACGCCCCAGCCGGGAGGATTCTCCCTGGATCGAGAAGAACAGCTCGTTGATCAGCAGCCGTGCCATGGTCCTGCAGCCTAGCAGGACCCGGGGCCCAGATCACGGGCCGACCCCCTTTCCACCGGAGCCAATCACAGGTATCCTGCCCGATCACGCATCCTGAGCGCGAGTGGCGGAATTGGCAGACGCGCCAGCTTGAGGTGCTGGTGGGAGTAAAATCCCGTGGAGGTTCGAGTCCTCTCTCGCGCATTGACCGGCCCTGCAGGGATCCCTGCGGGGCCGTTTCGTTAGCATGCAGGCATCGATGGCCAAGAAAAGCTCCAACCAGAAGTCCAACGAACCCGTGATCGAGAACCGAAAGGCTCGGCATCTCTACACCATCACGGACACCCTCGAGTGCGGAATCAAGCTGCTGGGCACGGAGATCAAGTCGGTCCGGAGCGGCCAGGTATCGCTTGCCGAGGGATACGTGAAGGCGTCCGAAGACCCCCTCTCCCTCACGCTGCACAGCATCCACATCGCGGAGTATCCGCCCGCCGGCCCCCATCGGCAGCACGAACCGACCCGCACCCGGGTCCTGCTCGCCCATCGTCGCGAGATCCGAAAATGGGCCGTCGCATCCCGAAGCCGGGGGTGCACCATCGTGCCCCTGAAGATGTACTTCGTGGACGGCCGAGCCAAGCTGCTGGTCGGACTGGGGACCGGCAAGAAGGCTCCGGACAAGCGGCAGGATCTCAAGGCCAAGGAAGCCAAACGCGACATCGAACGCGCGCTGAAGCGTCGTTGATCAGGCGGCCGGCGAGAGCATCGCCCCGCCACGGGCACGAACGAACACCCGCTGCGGACCGTTCGACGCCGCCTTCGCTGCGTACATCGCCTCGTCGGCATGCCGAACCAGGTCTTCGGCCGACCCCGGATCGGAGAGATCTCGGTGGCCGACACCGATGGAAAGTCCGACACGAACGGATCCCAGTTCGAGTTCGCCGATCCGATCCATGAAGGCATCCGACACCCGGCCCGCCACGTGCATGGCGGCGTCCAGATCGGTGTGCGGCATGAGAATGCAGAACTCGTCCCCTCCGTACCGGGCGGCGACATCGATCTCCCGGCAGTTGCCGTCGATGACGTCGCCCACGATCCGCAGGAGCTCGTCGCCACGCTGGTGCCCGAGACGGTCGTTGAGCTGCTTGAAGCCGTCGAGATCGATCATGATGAACGCCATCGAGAGGTCGTGACGCTCGGCCTCCGCCCAGCGACCCTCAAGCATGAGGTTCAACCAGCGGCGATTGCTTAGGCCGGTCAGTTCGTCGGTTCGCGCCGTGACTTCCAGCTGCCGGATGGACTTCTCGAGCTTCTGATTGAGGACGGCCAGATCGGCCATGGATCGTCCGAGATCCTCCTGCAGTCCCTCGTTCTCCTCACGGAGCTGACGATGCACGAACGCCTTCTCCACCGCCAGCGGAATAGTGACCGTTTCGTGCCCGGTCAGCAGCACGAATTCCGCAGCTCCTCCACGAATGGCGTCCACGGCCATGGCGGCGTCGGCCTCCGCACCGGTCACGATGACCGGCGTGTCGGGAGAGGTGCCCTGCAGGTACACGAGCACGTCCAGACCGCATGCGTCCGGCAGCACCGAGGCGGTGACGACCACATCGAACTGTTCCGGTGCGAGATCGTGCATCGCCGCCAACGATTCCACGATCCGGCACACCGGCGGCGGCGCACACGGCACGGAGTCGACGAGCGACCGCCGGATCCGCTCCGCGGTCATCCGGTCCGGCTCGATCAGCAACACCCGGAGTCCGGATGGAATCGGCATCGATGGTGTCCTGGCCTCCATCGTGGTACGACACTCCCCCATGGATCCCGAAATGGAATCCGACACCTTGAACGTCGAAAAACCGGCCGTCCCATTCAAGCGGGATCGGCCAGCGGGCCGGGGATCATTGGGCTCACCGGCCTTCGAGACCGCAGAAGCCGCACAGATGGAACTTCACGCCTTCCAGAGGACTCGGATGGCCTCCAGAGCCTCTTCGGAGTCGAGGGTCGCGAAACCGTCCCGGACCACGAACAGCGGCAGACCACGGGCTTCCGGACGCCGGCCCTCGATGCAGTCCATGGCGATGCCCACGAACTGGTCCATGGGAATCTCCGCCCCGGCCGGCAGCTCGATGTCCCCCAGCACGCTGCGGAGCATCGGCGTGTCGATGCAGCCGGCGGCGAGCGAATACGCCTCGATGCCCGCCTCCGCGGCCAGTGATTCCACGTGCACGGAACGGGTCAGGCCCTCGATGGCCGACTTGCTGATCCCGTAGGCCCCCGCACCGGGGAACGGATCGATCGATGCCAGCGAGGACATGTTGAGCACCACGCCCCGGGGAGCCGCCGCCAGGGCGGCCCACGCCTCGCGGACCAGGATGGCGGGCGCAATCGTGTTGATCGCCAGGGTGCGCTGCAGGGATCCCAGGGACATCTCGTGCAGCGGTGCGATGTCGAAGATGCCCGCGATGTTGAGCAGCACGTCGAGCCGGCCGAACTCGTCGACCACCTCGGGAACCACGCGGGCCGTCTCCTCCGGATCGTGCAGGTCGACGCACCGGATCATCACCCGGCACGAATCCCCGAGCTGTCGGGCCAGGGCGTCGAGTTCATCGGAGCGCCGGGCGGCCACGGCGAGATCGAAGCCCCGCTCCGCAAGGCCGAGGGCGCAGGCCCGACCGACTCCCGATGAGGCTCCGGTGACGAGTGCGACTGGTCGTGACACGGTTCGACTCCTGAAAGGATCAGCCGATGATCCTGGCGATGTCATTGTAGAACGTCACCACGAAGGCGGTCGCGATGAGCAGCAGACCGAACAGGGCCGCGCCGTTCTGGAATCCGACGGAGGGCGGCTTGCCCTTGACGGCTTCGTAGACGAGGTACAGGAAGAGCCCTCCGTCCACGATGGGAAGCGGTAGGAAGTTGATGACCGCCAGGTTGACGCTGATCAGCCCCAGGAAGAACAGCAGGTAGCTGAACCCACGGTCCGCGACCTTCGAACCGATGTGGACGATGCCCACCGGTCCCTGAAGATGCTCCACCTTCACCGTTCCGCGGAACAGTCGGTCGATGGTGAGATAGGTGAGAACGGCGAAGGAGGCCGTTTCCTGCATGCCCATGGACACCGCACGAAACGGATCGCCGTTCGCGTGCCGCAGGACGTAGAGCGGCTCGAAGAGGAAGTACGGCAGGGAGGGCTGCCAGGCCAGTCCCCCGATCTGGTCGCCCCAGCTCGCATCGACGGGGATCCGGACCGTGGTGCGGTCGGCCTGCTTGGTCGGCAGCTGGATCGTGAGCTCGAGGTCCCCGACACCGTCGCGGCCGTGCACCCGACGCCAGATGTCACGCCAGTCGGCGACCGGGGCTCCGTCCACCGACTCGATGCATGATCCACCCAGCAGGCCGAGGGACGCCACCGGTGTGGCGATCTCGACGGGCTCTCCGTCCGCGGAGGAAGTCGACTGGACGGAGTCCATCGGCCGGGCGAACCGGGGTTCGTCCCAGGCGTAGGTCGGCGTCACTCCCATCATGGGCCTGGGGTCGAACACCCCCGTCTCCTCGATCCGGGCGGACACCGCTACGGGTTCTCCCTCCCGCAGCACCGTCATCTCGACCGGACCGGCACCATGGTCGACGATGAACTGCCGGAACGTCCGCATGCGGGGAGCCTGATGGTTTCCGATGCGGAGGACGATGTCGCCGGGAAGCAGAAGTCCCTCATTGGGGCTACCGGGGGCAATGGAACTCAACTGCACCAGTGGCACCAGACCCAGCAGCCCCTCTTCGTATCCCACGATCGACGTGCTGGTCGCGTCGGGGTAGCGGAGCTGCTGCCACTGCGGGGTGGGCTCGAGCGTCGCGACGATGGACCGGTCGGCCCCCCGCCCCGATTCGTCGGCCGCCACCCAGGTCGTCTCGATGCGGTCGCCGTCGCGTCCGTCGCTGAGGGTGGTGTAGCTTTCGTAGTTCCACACCGACTCCCCGTCGATTTCGGTCAGGGTCATGCCCGGCTCGACCCCCTGCGCCGAGAGCCCCACCCGGTCCAGGACGGACTCGATGATCGGCATCTCCTCCACCGTCAGCAGACGGGTCGACGAGGCCGGCATCACACCGATCCCCATCAGGCGGGATGTTGGTTCGACTCGCGGACGCATGGTGAAGCGAAGCGGATCGGCGACCCCCTCCCGTTCGATCTGGACCGTCATGTCCACGTCGGGACGACCCATGGCGGTTTCGATCTGGATGTCGCCGAAGGTCTCGATGGCGTGCCCGTCGATGTCGACGACGCGGTCGCCCGGCTGCATCCCCACCGAGCCGTCGGATGCGACGGCGGTCGCGGCGGGCGATCCGGGCACGACCTGCCCGATGATCGGTGACTCGAAACGGACCCCGATCGTGAAGGCGACCACGAAGAGCAGGCCGGCGAAGAGCAGATTCATCACGACTCCGGCGCTGATGACCACCATGCGATGGCGGATCGGGCGCACGTTGAAGCTCCGCTGGTTGTCGCTCGTCGCGGCGGGATTCACATCGTCCTGGCCGAGCATCCGGACGAATCCGCCCAGCGGCAGCCAGCGCAGCGAGTACTCCGTCTCCCCCAGTCCGGCGTCGCGAAGTTCGTCGTCGGAGAGTTCGCCGGGCAGCCGACCGGTCCGTCGACGCACATCCTCGTAGGTGGATCCCAGTCGGAATCCGATCCCCTTCCTCCAGGAGCAGACGGGAGGACCGAAGCCGATCGAGAAGCCCTCGGTGCGGATTCCGGCCCACTTCGCAGCGAGGAAATGCCCGAGCTCGTGCACGAAGATGAGCACACCGAACCCGATCATGATCAGCAAGATGTTGAAGCCTGACGTCAGCAGTTCCATGGCCTGTCCACTCTCGTTCGGTCAGCGATCGATCGTCGAAACGGTTCTACGATCCATCGTATCCAGTACGTCGTGGATAAAGGCGCGGGTTGCGGCATCATCTTCCAGCACCACGTCGAGCCGGTCGGCGTTCCGGGCCGGAATCTCCCGCAAGCCCTGTTCGACGAGGTCGAAGATGCCGCCGAAATCGATCCGCTGCTCCAGGAACGCCTGGACCGCGACCTCGTTGGCGGCGTTGTAGATCGCCCCCGCAGTGCCCCCCGTCCGGACCACCTCCATCGCCATGCGGACGGACGGGAAGGTCCGGTCATCCAGCGACTGGAACTCCAGTTCCCCCATGGACGCCCAGTCCAGAGTGGGGCCGCACCCCTCGACCCGGTCGGGCCAGGTGAGGGCGTACTGGATCGGTGTCTTCATGTCCGGCGGGCCGCACTGGGCCAGGACGGATCCGTCGACGTACTCCACGAAGCTGTGCACGATCGACTGCGGATGCACGATCACCTCGATCTGATCCGCGGGCAGGCCGAAGAGCCAGTGGGCCTCGATGACCTCGAGCCCCTTGTTCATCATCGAGGCGGAATCGATCGTGATCTTGCGCCCCATCGTCCAGGTCGGATGCGCGAGCGCCTCCTCGACGCCCGCCGAGCGGATGCTCGCCGCGTCCCAGGTCCGGAACGGTCCTCCGGAGGCGGTGATCACGAGCCGTCGGATCTCCCGGGGAGACCGGCTGCTGCGAAGGCACTGGGAGATGGCGGAATGTTCCGAATCGACGGGAAGCAGTTGGACATCGTGCTTCTGCAGCAGCGGCATCACCAGGGCACCGCCGGCGACCAGCGTCTCCTTGTTCGCCAATGCGATGTCGCAGCCCCGCTGGATCGCGGCCAGCACGGCCCGAAGCCCGGCGGCACCGACGATGGCCGCCACCAGCAGATCGCCGGGGCGTGCCACGGCTTCGACCAGCTGCACGGCCGCGTCATCACCGATGTACACGGTGCGATCATCGATGGCCGCCGCCGCCTGTTCATCGCAGATCGCCACATGCTCGACGTCGAATTCGACCGCCTGCTTCCGCACCATGTCGGCCGAGCGGGCGACCGCCAGCCCGACCAGGTTGAAGCGGTCCTGCTCCCGATTGAGATGACGTACCACCTCGAGCGTGCTGTTCCCGATCGAACCGGTGGAACCGAGCAGAATGACCCGGCGTGGCTCGCTCACGTACCCTGCTCCTTGGCCGCGTCGACCTCGGACTTTGAGACCCCGCGTCGACTGGCTCCGTAGAGCGTGCGACGCTTCGGCTTGGGAGGCTCGGTCGACTCCGGAGCCGGCGCCGGGTCGGGGGAGGCGACGGCGGTTTCGGACGTCCCGTCACCG
>TARA_B100001121_G_scaffold79634_2_pt1 | contig 23703 bp, 22 predicted proteins | sample TARA_B100001121 | Tara Oceans TARA_B100001121 (sample SAMEA2622817) | marine metagenome | biome: marine biome (ENVO:00000447); feature: surface water layer (ENVO:00002042); material: "saline water (ENVO:00002010), including plankton (ENVO:xxxxxxxx)" | depth 5 m
AGAAAATCTTCCATCAGTAATGAAAGCAACTTTGTCTCCCAAACCTTGTCCCATGATTGCAGATGTTGGTTTTAGCATCTCTCTCATTCCAGGACCACCTTGAGGCCCCTCAAACCTTATTACCACAACATCACCCTCTTTAATCTGCTTATCGAGAATTGCCTTCACACCTTCTTCCTCAGAATTAAAAACTCTAGCATTCCCAGTAAAGACAGTCCCCTCTTTGCCAGTAATTTTTGCTACAGCACCATCAGGTGCTAAATTTCCATAAAGAACTCTCAAATGACTAGAATCTTTTATTGGATTAGATAAAGGCAAGATTATCTTTTGATTATCAGGATATGACTCTACTTTATTGAGATTTTCTTCTAATGTTTTTCCGGTAACAGTCATACAATCACCATGCAAAAGGTCATTTTCAAGCATTGTTCGCATCATTGGTGTAATGCCACCAATTTCATTTAGTTCGGACATATAGTGATCACCGAAAGGTTTTATATCAGCTAGTACTGGAGTCACTTTTCCAATCCTAGTAAAATCGTCAAGGTCTAGTTCAACTCCTATGCAATGTGCTATTGCTAGTAAATGCAAAACAGCATTTGTTGAACCGCCCAATGCAATTACAACAGCTATTGAATTTTCAAAAGCTTTTTTAGTCATAATGTCACTAGGTTTTAAATCAAGATCAAGTAAATTTTTTATAGCTTCACCAGCATTCTGACAATCTATTTTTTTGTCCTCAGACACAGCATCCTGACTACTACTGCCTGGCAAACTCATCCCCAAAGCTTCAATACTAGATGCCATCGTATTTGCTGTATACATACCACCACATGATCCTGGCCCAACAACAGATACTTCCTCAATTGCTATTAACTCCTCTTCTGTTATATCCCCTTTTGCAAATTCACCTACTTTTTCTGAAACTGTCACATAATCCGTATTTATTGAGCTTGGTTGAATTGATCCTCCATAAATAAATATTGAGGGTCTATCTAATCTTGCTAGCCCCATAAGTGCTCCGGGCATATTTTTATCGCATCCTCCAATTGCAATAACTCCGTCATAGCCAAGACATCCAACAACAGTCTCAATTGAATCTGCAATAACTTCTCTTGAAACTAATGAAAATTTCATTCCTTGTGTACCCATAGATATTCCGTCTGATACCGTAATAGTATTAAAAAGAACTCCCTTGCATCCAGATGCATCTATAGAGCTCTCAACAAGATGGGCCAATTCATTAATATGCATATTACAAGGTGTTACTTTTGACCATGTTGAGGCAATACCTACCAATGGTTTAGAAAAATCAGCTGTTTCAAAACCAACTCCCCTAAGCATAGACCGAGACGCAGCCTGAAATGGGCCATCTACTAAATTCTTTGAATATTTTCTATTGGACATAATTAAAAGGTTGAGTAGCTTAGTGCTGCATTTAAAAGTTTGTCAGTATAGACCTCTTCAGGGTTAGAGAAAACTTGTTTAGCAGGACCAGATTCAATAATTTTTCCGCTCTGCATAACAAATATAAAATCAGACATAGATTGAACAACCTTCAAATCATGACTTATAAACAAATATGTCAACTCAAACTTTGTCTGAATATTCTTTAGTAATTCAATAACCTGAATTTGAATGGACCTATCGAGTGCTGATGTAGGTTCATCTAAGATCATGAATGAGGGATTTAAAATTAGAGATCTCGCAATTGCTACTCTTTGTCTTTGTCCTCCTGAAAATTCATGAGGATATTTAAATCTATCATCAGGATTTATCTCAACTGCCTCTAAAGATTCTGCTATAAGTTCTGCTTTACGACTTTTTTGAAGATTAGAATGCACATCAAGACCTTCACCAACTATTTCACCAATTGTCATTCGTGGAGAGAGAGAGCCATAGGGATCTTGAAAAACAATTTGTATGTCCTTTTTAATCAGTTTTTTTTCTTTTGAATTTAATTGATCAATATCTCGACCCTTAAAAAGAATTGATCCATCATAATCAATAAGTCCTGCCAAAGCTTTCCCAAGAGTTGACTTACCAGACCCAGATTCACCAACTATCCCAATTGTTGCTTTTCTCGGGATAGAAAAGCTTACATCTTTGATAGCATGGAAGAATTCTTTTTTAAAAAAATTTTTACTGGATAAAGGATAGAAAATATTAAGATTTTTGACATCTATCAATGAATCCTCCTCGGTTATAACATCTTCTTTTGCTAATGGCTCTGAATTGATGAGTTTCTTTGTATATCTATGTTTTGGATTCAAAAAGACCGATTTTGTATTTCCTTGCTCCACAACCATTCCATCTTGCATAACTGTAATGGTGTCAGAGAATTTTTGAATCAAGCCCAAATCATGAGTTATGAATAATATTGACATACCAACTTCATTTTTAAGTTTGATCATTAGATCAAGTATTTGAGCTTGAACAGTAACATCTAATGCAGTTGTTGGCTCATCTGCAATTAGTAATTTGGGTTTATTTGCAAGAGCAATAGCAATCATTATCCTCTGCCGTTGGCCGCCAGAAAGCTGATGCGGATAAGAGGTGAATCTTCTATCAACCTCAGTGATTTCAACTAGCTCCATTAATTTTTTTGCCTCTCTAACAGCCTCAGATTTAGATTGCTTTTTATGCAATAAAATAGATTCAACAATTTGATGGCCAACTTTATGATATGGATTTAATGAAGTCATAGGTTCCTGAAAAATCATTGCAATCTTATTGCCTCTGATCTTTCTTAATGAATTTTTACCAGCTTTTAGTATTTCCTCTCCGTCAAATTTTATTGAAGATTTTTTACTGTATGAAGCCTTAGGCTCTGGTAATAGGCGCATAATAGACATTGCTGTGACAGATTTACCAGACCCAGATTCTCCAACTAAGCCGACAATCTGATTTTCTTCAATTAGTAAATTTAAATTACTCACAGCAGAAAATTTACTTTTCCTCACTTGAAAATTTACAGATAGATTTGCAATTTCTAATAACGGTTTCATTATTTCAAAAAATTTTTATACGCCTCAAGCAAATCTTTTGTTGCATCTTTGGCAGCTTTTAAGGAGGTCATATTAACAAAACCATGAATAAGATGGGGATAATGTATTTGTTGAACATCGTTATCAGAATTATTTAGCATCCTTGCATATGCCTCGCCTTCATCGCTTAGGGGATCAAAGCCTGCAGTAATAATTAAGGTCTTAGGAAGTTTAACTGCTGGATCAATGGTCAAATTAAAGGTTGGATCACTCATATTGATATTTGATTCTTTTAATTGTTCCCAGAACCAAATCATAGCTTTTTGGCTTAAAAGAAAACCACTTGCATAATCATTTTGAGACTTGGAATCACAAGCGGGATCTGTCATCGGATATATTAGACATTGTGAACTCGGCAGCTCAAAGTTATTTATTGCTCTGTATGTAGACAGCGAGGTTGCAAGATGACCGCCTGCGCTATCACCACAAATACTAATATCTTTAATTTTTATATCTAATTTTTCGGCTAGCCATTCAATTGCAAGATTTGCATCTTGCAATGAGCATGGAAATTTATTTTCTGGAGCAAGTCGATAATCAAGCGCAAAAATTTTTGTTCCAATTTCAGCTGAAAAAAATTGAAGCCAAGCATCATGACTATCAATACCACCAAATACATAACCACCACCATGAAAATATAAAATTGGTGAGCTAACCGAACATTTATCTGGGCAATACTCCCTGATCTTAAGATCACCAAATTTAGTTGACAACAAATGATCAACTAACTTTAAAGGCTGACATGGTTTTGCACTCAAAGGTAGCCCTTCAATTAGCATATCTCTTAATTCTTGGGCGGAAGAAATACCAATGGCACCATCTAAATCATTCAGTTGCAATGACTGAAGTCCCAAAAAAGCTTGGGTTTGATGATCAAGAATTTGATTATTAATCACGATGCTTCTTTGGAAAGTTAGGATCCTAAGAAGCCAAACGGGAAGTAAGAAAAAAAATTTTAAAAATAATTTTAATGCCATGCTTTCTTTTATAATGCCTTAATGAACCCAAAGAACCTATTATACTTATTTGTTTTTCTAACTGGATTTATATTTAGTAATGTCCAATTTTCAGAAAAAGATATACTTAATGTCGATGAAGCTTTCATACTAAATACTAAAATTGAAGAAAATAAAATTATTGCATCCTGGAAAATAAAACCGGGCTATTATCTTTATAAAAAATCTATTTTGATTAAAAATGATAATGACTTAATTGAGCACAATTTCATTTCAAAAAATGAGTTGGTAGTATTTGACGAATTTTTTGGGGAAACTATTATATTTAAAGACTTTTTGCAAGTTGACGCTAAGCTTAGAAATATTAAACTTGATAAATTAAAAAACATCAAAGTAGCCTATCAGGGCTGTGCTGAAGGAAAATATTGCTATCCAAAAATAGTAAAAAGTCTATAAAATCGTTTAAATTCTTAAAAAAACACTATAAAATCTTCAAAAATGAAAGTATTAGTTATAAATGGTCCAAATTTAAATCTTCTTGGTGTAAGAGAGCCAGATGTTTATGGTTCAATTACATTGGAGGAGATTAATCAAGGTTTATTTGAAAAGGCAAAGTCCTATGACATTGATATTGAAGCTTTTCAAAGCAATGCAGAGCATGAAATTGTAGCCAAACTTCAAGAGTCAATTAACAAAATAGACTATGTAATTATCAATCCAGGCGCCTTAACTCACACAAGTATTGCGATTCGAGATTGCTTGCTTGGTATCGGAGTTCCATTTTATGAAGTTCATATTTCTAATATCTTTGCAAGAGAGGAATTCAGACATAAATCTTTTTTTTCAGATATTGCAAGTGGTGTCATTTGTGGTCTAGGAACACATGGATATGAGCTTGCATTGAGTCACATAATAAAAAGTTATCAGGATGAGAAATAATGGATATTCGAAAAATTAAGAAATTAATTGAGATGCTTCAGGCATCTGATCTAAATGAAATTGAAATTCATGAAGGTGAAGAGTCTGTTAGAATTTCTAGAGGCGGTATTAAGCCTTTAGAGGTTCAAACTCCTCCGATCACGACTCAAAAAGTAAATATTTTGCCGGAAACTAGTAATGTTACTAAAAATGATTCGGAGTCAACTATAAAATCGCCCATAGTTGGAACTTTCTATAGAAAACCCGCGCCAGACAAACCTCCTTTTGTTGATATAGGAAGTCATGTAAATGTTGGAGATGTTGTTTGTATTGTAGAAGCAATGAAAATGATGAATGAAATAAAATCAGAATTTACTGGTCAAGTCTCTGCAATAAATGTTGAAGACGGTGCGCCCGTCGAATTTGATCAATCTCTGATAGTCATAGATTAATGTCAAAAAAAATTTTAATTGCCAATCGAGGAGAAATTGCTCTGCGAGCTCTCAGGGCTTGCAAAGAATTAGAACTTAATACCGTAGCAATTCACTCTTCGGGAGACAAAGAACTTAAGCACCTAAGATTAGCTGATGAAACTGTTTGTGTTGGGCCAGAAAATCCACTGGAAAGCTACCTAAATATTCCAGCAATTCTCTCGGCTGCTGAGCTATCAGGAGCGGATGCAATCTATCCTGGGTATGGTTTTCTTGCTGAAGATCCTGACTTTTCAGAGAGATGTGAAGCCAGTGGATTTATATTCATTGGGCCCTCTTCTGATGTGATTCGTAAAATGGGAGATAAAATTACAGCAAAGGATCTTGCTGAAAATTCAGATATCCCAACAGTTCCGGGTTACAGGGGTGAAATGCCTGATGCAGATGCAGCCATAAAGAAAATAGCTAGTGATGTCGGATACCCTCTCATGATTAAGGCATCTGCAGGAGGTGGAGGAAGAGGAATGAGAGTGGTCCAAAATGAATCAGAATTAATATCATCTTTGCAACTTACAAGACAAGAAGCAAAAAATGCTTTTGGAAATGATACTGTATATTTCGAAAAATTTATCAAAAATCCTAGGCATATAGAAGTTCAAATAGTTGCAGATGGAAAAGGAAATGCTATTCATCTTGGAACAAGAGATTGCAGCATGCAAAGAAGGCATCAAAAGATTATAGAGGAGGCTCCAGCTCTAGATATTAATGAAGACTCTCTAAAAAAAACTTTAGATGCATGCCTGAGGTTATGTAAAAATATTGCTTACTCAGGCGTTGGAACATTAGAGTTTCTTTATGAAAATGATAGATTTTATTTCATTGAGATGAATACAAGAATTCAGGTTGAGCATCCTGTATCAGAAATGATTACTGGATTTGACATCGTAAAAGCGCAATTAAAAATTTCTCTAAATATGCCAATAACTCTTAATCAAAAAGAAATCATAATGCGAGGACATGCAATTGAGTGCAGAATCAATGCTGAAGATCCTGAGACTTTTGTACCATCACCGGGAGTAATTAGTAAAATGCATCCTCCTGGAGGCTTTGGTGTGAGATTTGATTCTCACATATATTCAGGATACAAGGTACCCCCATACTATGATTCACTGTTAGCAAAAATAATTACAACTGCTAATACTAGAAGATCATGCATTAAAAGAATGTTAAGTGCATTGGACGAATTCTTTGTAGAAGGCATAAGCACGAATCATTCTCTACATCAAAAACTCTTAAAAGATGAGATATTCTGTCAGAATAAACACAACATTAATTATCTAGAAGAATCCTTTATAAAAAAATGAGTTTTAAAGAATACGATCCTGAAAAAATAGAAAATCTCATTCAAGAATCTTGGAAAAACAATGATTCATATAAAGCAAATTTGACTAGAACTAAGAAAAAATTTTATTGCCTATCTATGTTTCCTTATCCATCTGGAAAATTACATATGGGTCATGTGAGAAATTATACAATTGGAGATGTCATCTCAAGATTCAAAAGAATGCAAGGTTTCAATGTCCTGCAACCAATGGGTTGGGATGCATTCGGTCTGCCGGCAGAAAATGCAGCAATAAAAAATAAAGTTGATCCACAAAGTTGGACGGAACAAAATATTGAAAGCATGAAATCGCAGCTTAAAAGATTGGGTTTTAGTTACGATTGGTCCAAAGAAGTTAAAACATGCGATCCAAATTATTTTAAATGGGAACAAGAGATTTTTACTAATTTACAAAAAAAGGGTCTTGTATATAGAAAAAAATCTTTAGTTAACTGGGATCCAATCGATGAAACTGTTTTAGCAAATGAGCAAGTGATTGATGGAAAGGGATGGAGATCAGGAGCTACCGTTGAACTTAAAGAAATTGATCAATGGTTCTTAAAGATTACTGATTATGCCGATGAATTATTGTCCTCAATTGAAAACTTAGATTGGCCAGAGAATGTAAAGTCAATGCAAAAAAATTGGATTGGAAAGTCATTTGGTTCAGAGATTGAATTTGCTTACCAAAACAATAACAAGTTAAAAGCTTTTACAACAAGAATTGACACTATATATGGAGTAACTTTTATAGCTATTTCACCAAATCATCCAATATCTCAGAAACTTGCAAAAGAAAATCCAAAAATTAAGGAATTTATTAAAAAATGTAATGCAACGAAAATGGCAGAGGCAGATTTAGCTAAAGCAGATAAATTAGGGTTGAAAACAAATTTACAAGTTCAACATCCTTTCACTAATATTAATCTTGATGTTTGGATTGCAAATTATGTCCTTATGGATTATGGAACAGGGGTAGTAATGGGTGTTCCAGCTCATGATGAAAGAGATTATGAATTTGCTAAAAAATATAATATTGAAATTAAACAAGTCATCGAGAGTAACGAAATGCCGTCATCAAACAAAGGGATTCTCATTGACTCAGATATTTTTACTGGACAAAAATCTGATGAAGCAATAAAAAATATCAATAATTATTTAGAAAAGAATGATATTGGAAAAAGTATTGAAAATTTTAGATTGAGAGACTGGGGTGTTAGCAGACAAAGATTTTGGGGATGTCCTATACCTGTAGTCTATGATAATGGTGAGCCCATTTTTTTAGAAAGAGCAGATCTTCCAGTTGAATTACCAAAAATTAAAGATGGAGAATCGCCAAAACCTTTGAGTCAAAATAAAGATTTTTTTGATTTAGGGTCCGGAAAAACTCGTGAGGTAGATACATTTGATACTTTTGTAGACTCCTCATGGTATTACGCAAGATTTACGGCGGCAGAAAACAATGAAAAAGCTCTTGATGATAATTCAAAATATTGGCTTCCGGTTGACCTTTATGTTGGAGGAATTGAGCATGCAATTCTTCATCTCCTATATTCGAGATTTTTCCATAAAGCAATGAGAGATATAGGTCTTGTTGAAGGCGATGAACCTTTTAAAAAACTTCTTACACAAGGCATGGTATTAAAGGATGGATTTAAAATGTCTAAATCAAAGGGGAATACAGTTGATCCTCAAAAATTCATTGATAAATATGGGGCAGATACCATTAGACTTTACATGATGTTCACATCTCCACCACAGCAATCTTTAGAGTGGTCAGATACTGCAATTGAAGGCTCATACAGATTTCTGAAGCGAATTTGGACTCTGATATCAAATAGAAAGTTATTTTTAGATAAACCGCCAAAAGATTTTACAAAACTTGAACTTAAACTTCGTCAAAAAAGTCATCAAACTCTGAAAAAAGTAACCAATGATTACTCTGAGCGAAACTCTTTTAATACAGCAATAGCCTCAATAATGGAGTTAATAAATTCGATACCGGATTCTTTTAAAATAGATGACGCAACAACATCAGAGGTATTTTGTTTGGACGAAGTTATTCGATTTACACTCAAAATGCTATCGCCTATTACTCCCCACATAAGTCTTTATTTATGGAGACAATATACAGAATCTGATGGACTTGATTTTGAGAATTCCTGGCCAAAATATAATGAAGATTTTCTAAGAGCTGATGATTTCCAATTAATAATACAGGTAAATGGAAAAGTCAGAGGAAAAGAAAATATTTCAGTTGATACTGATCAAGCTGAAATAGAGAAGTTATCAAAAGAAAATGAAAATGTTAAAAAAGTTCTAGCTAATCAACACATAAAAAAGGTAATCTATGTTAAAGAAAAGCTAATTAATTTTGTAATTTAAATGAACTACATAACACCATTCGATGACTATCCCATCCATCAAGCAATAGAGCCAATCACTATTCCTGGATCCACCGACCGAAATTTCTACGACAGGTATTTCTTTAATGGCATGGATCCCGAAAATGAATATATATTTGAAATCGGTATAGCTCTTTACCCAAATAGACATTTAATGGATGGACATTTCAGCATCTCATATAAAGGTAAACAGTATTCATTCCATGCTAGTCAGCGCCTAGATCAAAATAGGCTGCCAATAAAAATAGGCCCCATGTGCTTAACAATTGACGAGCCAATGAACGAATTATCATTCTCTCTAAATGATCCTGATAAAAAATTAAGTTGTAATCTTAAATTTTCAGCTAACTCTATTGCACATCAAGAGCCTAGATCTCTTTTGATGGAAGGAACTAGAACAATTATGAATACAATAAGATTTACACAGCTTGGAAAATGGACAGGCGAAATATCTACTGAAGCTGGTTCACTAAATCCCCAAGCAATTTATGGTACCAGGGACAGGTCTTGGGGTGTTAGACCTGTTGGAGAGCCTGAAGGTGGTGCACCTGGAATGCTCAATCAAGAGCCTGGGGTTTACTGGTGTTGGGCTCCGATACATTTTGATAGTTTTTGCACACAATTTGGAACATTTCAGGATCAAGACGGAAATACAACTCAAATATCTGGACATAAATTACCTCTTTATGATGATATATCCTCTGCACCAAGTGACATTGAAGTTGAAACAATGCATTCCCTTCATCATTCAGTTAACTGGAAAAAAGGTACTCGCTGGGCTACTGGTGCAAAGATATCTGGCATGCTAAAAAAAAATGAAAGCTTTGAAATAGAATTAGAGACCATGGACCCTATTTTTTTCTGCAAAGGCATTGGTTATCAACACGATGTTTGGAAACACGGAGTTTGGAAAGGTGAAAGCGAAACGGGCTATGAAGTCTGGGACTTATCTAAAATTGATTCAAGTGATTACACTTTTTTTCATACTCATCAAATTGCTAGAGCTACATTAGGCTCTGAGAAAGGTATTGGAATACTTGAAAACTTAGTCGTTGGTAGACACGATCCATCAGGCTTTGAAGACTTTTTTGATGGAGCAAAATAAATTCAATAGGGATTTCTTATTACTCACAGCTTTCTTCTTAATCACAGGCTGTCAATATCAATGGGTTGAAAAAAACTATATAGAACTCCAGAAAATTGAGTATGGATCAAGCATTGAAGATTCATTTAAGAACAAGACTTTAAAATATTTTTCTACAGGTTCGTCTAAAAATAATCTTAATTTAAAAATACTAAATGTGAAATTTAAGAAAAAAAATTTTTATGGGGGCCCCGCAGCAAGAGCTAAACAGATAGAAATTTTTGGTGAGCTAGAATATATTTTTTTTAATTCAGTTGTAAATAAAAACGGTAAGCTAAAAACTTCTGGCTTAATACCTGTTAATGAAGCTAATCCTTTGTCAGAAATGAATGCACAAAGAGAAATTATTAAAGAATTAGAAACTTTATTACTAAAAAAACTAATGCAGGAGTATTGGTTAATTGAAAGTTAATTTCATAAATTTTTCAGATCCGAAAGATCATAAATATTTCCTTTTAACTGGAGGAGAATTTGTTTTAAAACAGGATGCGATTGCCACAATATTACAAAAACTTAAGAATGATGGATTTATTGAAAAAATAACTATATCTCAAGATGAGATAGAAACAATTCAAGAAATTGCTTCAAGAAATATGGGCGGCTCCCTATTCCAAGAGAATCTTATTATTCACATCAAGCATACCTTTGGAAAATTTCCAGAAAAAATCAAATCTTTAATTGAGGATGAGCAAATATTTAAATCGTCAAATATTGCATTAATTATTGAATCAAATATTGAAAAAATACCTACAAATGGAACATGGGTAAAGATGTTTGATTCATTTGGCTTAATTATCAATTGCAGTAAATTAAAGATCATGGAAGAAAAAATTTGGCTTAAAAGACAACTCGACTTTTTACCTAAAGACTTACTTCCGATATTTGGAAGCTCAATATTTCAAAACAATGAAGCTAACCTTTTAGGACAAAAAAATGAGGTGGCCATTCTTAAACTCTTATTTCTAAATGAAGATCAAGTCCTTGAATCAAAAACTGATCATATCATCTTTGGATCTGGCATTAGTGCATTTGAGATAGAGGATTTATTAATACAGAAAAAGTTTAAAAAAGCACTTAAAATAATTAATTTTATGCGTGAGCAGGATAATCAAAACTCGGCTCCTATAATTTGGGTAATAGCTAAAGTTATAAATTCGTGCTTAGAATCATTGAAAGCAAAAAATAAAAAATCCGCATTGACTAATAATGGAGTTTGGACTTCAAAAATAAATTTTTATTTAGATTTAATAAAACAGTCTGGACCAGAAGAATTTTTAACATTAAGTGAAGAAATATTAAAAATTGATTTAATTAACAAAGGTATTGTTAAAGCTGAAATCTGGGAGCAGATAGAGAGAGTGATTCTCAAGCTTCAAGATGCAACTGCATAGCAGATTGAAACAGTTCTGATATTTCAGAAAACCCCTTATAGTCTTCATGTAATTTATAATTAGATCCAATTAGATTCGTCAATGGTAAAAGGCCTTTAGTTGAGCTTGTTAACCACATACAAGGAGAATTATTGAAATCTTCAATTTTGCATTTGCCCTCTTTAACAGCATATGGAGTGTCTTCTAGAGCATTGATTAAAATTTGTCTTGTTATACCTGGCAAAATATTTTCAGATAAAGCTGAAGTTCTTACCACCCCCGATATATCAAAATAAAATACGTTGCTTGCACCTGCTTCAGTCATTAAACCATCTCGGTGCATGACAACTTCTTGACAGCCCAGAGCTTTTGCCTTGTTCATGGACAAGACATTTCCCAGCAGCGAGGTTGATTTAATATTGCATTTACCCCAACGATCATCAGTACATAACATAGCGCTTATTGGAGATGAGGTAGGTATGGATGGCATTGCATAACCAAATCTTTCTACTTCTAGATCATCTTGGTAAAGGTGCGATCTAATCACATCAATGCCTCTTGAAATTTGATAATAAATATAACCGTCCAGGTTAACCAAAGCAGATTGGAGTTGCTCAATGTCATTAGAAACATTATCAAAATCAACATTCATATTCATTTGACGCGCACTTTCGATCATACGTTGTAAATGCTCTTTAAAACACAATGGTTTTCCAGAAAAATATGGAATTACTTCATAGATACTATCTGAGAATGTATATGCACGAGATAGGGGTGATACCTTTATCTGATCAAGTGAGCTTAATTTGCCCTGATATATTGCTGAGATATTTGTCATTTGCCTATGGAGAATAAACTCATAATCCAGAAAATTATCCTTGACCAAATTCTTCCAAAGAAACCCTTTGCCTCAACGGGTTCTAAGGCCACCAAAGGGGTTGAAAGCACCAACTGGTCATTAGAAATAAATTCAATGTTACCTATGACATCTCCTACCGATATGGGAGCTTGAATATTATTACTGAAGTTATAATTTGCTTTTAGATTCTTAAAATCAGCTCTTGGTAGAGTTAATAAAATATCATCTTTAGCTCCAAGAGCAACATTATCCGCTTTGCCTCCCCATACTTTTGCAGAAGTAACTTCGTCATCTTTTTGAATGAGTTTTTGAGTAGCAAAGAACCTAAATCCATATTCTAGAAGTCTTTGTGATGCAGTAAGTCTGTCATTTTCTGAGGGACTTCCTGCTACCACTGCAATCAACCTCATATCATTCCTTTTAGCTGAAGAAATTAAACAATATCCCGCTGATTCAGTGTGTCCAGTTTTAACTCCATCCACACTGTCATCTCTCCATAAAAGTTTATTTCTATTCAGCTGCCTAATGCCGCCAAATGTAAATTCTTTTTCTTTATATGTTGCATAGTGATCAGGAAAATTATTAATTAATGCTTTTGTTATATTTGCCAAATCTCTAGCTGATGAAAAATGATTGGGATCTGTCCAACCGACCGCATTTTGAAACAAAGTATTACTTAAACCCAACTCAGAAGCATAAGCATTCATAAAATCAACAAATCCCTCCTCTGAGCCAGCAACATATTCTGCCATTGCAACTGTTGCATCATTACCTGATTGAATAACAATTCCGTATAATAAATCTCTAACCGAAATTCTTTTTCCAGCCTCTATAAACATTTTAGAGCCGCCAGTCCTCCATGCCTTTTCACTTATCAAAACCTTATCATCAAGAGTAATTGAACCAGAAGCAATTTGATCAGCTATGACATAGCCAGTCATTACCTTGGTCATACTGGCTGGAGAAATTTGATTATCAGAATTAAATTCAGCTATTACGGTATTAGTGCTCGCCTCAAGCAAGATGTAACTATCAAGATTTAATTTAGGAGCTTTTGGAACCATAGACTGAGCCAACGCGTCAATGCAGAATGGAGCAAAAAATAAAATATAAAATATTTTTTTTATCATATAAATATTACTTAAATTCTAAAGATAAATCATACACGGCTTTTGCATAAAAATGACTGCGATTATATTTAGTAATAGCGATAAAATTATCATCACCAATAAAATATAGATCTTTTGTCTTTTTTAGAATGATAGTTTGACCAGTTTTGATTAAATTTTTATCTTTAATATTGTTCATACTCATTAACTTTTGTAGCTCAAGATTATTTTCTATTGCAATTGAAAGCAAGCTGTCGCCTTCTCGAATGGTATACTTTTCATCATATCCCTCAGAATATTGAAGAGGGATAAATTTTTTAGAATTATTTTGCAATTTATAAATTTTACTAACATTATTTAGTTCAACTTTCTTCACTATTGCACCATCTCTTTTCCATCCATGTTTTTTTAAATAGTTAGCAATGCTTGCAACTGCGTCTGGCACTGAATTAAATAAATCAGCATATCCATCTCCATCATAATCAATTGCATAGGCTCGATAACTTGAAGAAATGAATTGTCCATAGCCCATAGCTCCGGCATATGATCCTTGGACCGAATTAATATCTAAATTATTCTCTCTTGTTAAAACAAAAAATTGAACAAGCTCACTCTTAAAAAACTTGGATCTCCTTGGAAAATCAAAACCAAGAGTTGCTAAACTATCAAGCACCCTGTAACTACCTTTAATTTTTCCATATCTGGTTTCAACACCCAATATGGAAGTAATGATTTCTCTTGGAACTCCAAACTCTTTTTCAACTCTTTCAAAAAGAGAAGAGTTTTCTTTAATAAATTTTTTGCCATTTGTAATTCTGTTATCTTCTATGAAAAGTTTTTTATACCTATCCCAAGTCCAAGTAAATTCTGCAGGAGATGACATAGATTGAAGAATTTTTTCTTGTTTTTTAGCAGATTTAAGAATCTTAATTACATAGCTTTTATCAAATCCATAATCATTAACAAGTGTTTCGATCACCTCTATCGCATCTGGATGCTTGGAATAGTCAGCGAAAATTTCATTTGATAATAAAAGAAGAATTATAAAAATATACTTCATTGAGGTAAGAACTTTTTGTGAGTACTCATAGATATAATTATGCCAAAAGCAAAGAATAATGATATTAAAGATGAGCCGCCTTTGCTAATAAATGGCAAAGGCATACCTACAACTGGAAGAAGTCCTACCACCATGCATAAATTTATAATTAAATTTGCTGCGAAAGTTAGAGTTAGTCCTCCAATCACTAATCTACAAAACCTATCTCTTGCATTTAGAGCTAAATAAAAACATCTCAATAATATAAATAAATAGATACTCAATAAGAAAAATACTCCAAGGAATCCAAACTCCTCTCCAATAACTGAAAAAATAAAATCAGTTTCTGTTTCTGGAAGAAAATTTAACTGAGTTTGTGACCCCTCTCCAAAACCTTTTCCAAAGAAACCGCCTGATCCTATTGCAACTTTGGACTGAATTATATTCCAACTGGCGCCAAATGGATCTGAGTCCTGATTAAAAAATGTTGCGATTCTTTGTCGTTGGAAAGGTTGTAAAAGGATATTCCAAATAAAGGGTGAGCTTAATATTAATAAAACAAAGGATCCCCCCATAAAACCCCAACTTAAACCAGAGAGAAATAGAACAAACAGTCCCGAGAGAGCAATAATTACAGCAGTTCCAAGATCAGGTTGTCTAAATACTACAAAAAAACAGAAAAAAATAATTAATAAACTCAGAAATATTTCATTTCTTTGAATAGGTAGCTTTTTGTTAAATAAGAAATTAGCTAAAAAAATTGGCACAGCAAGCTTTAATAATTCTGAAGATTGAAAAGAAAAAGGTCCAATTCTAACCCACCTTCGTGCTCCATTAATTTCAGGACCAAACAAATATGTAATGCCTAATAACAACAACGAAAAAATAAGAAAAAATCCTGAGTTTCTTCTAAAAATATCTGGATCAGGTTGGCTTACTAAAATCATGATGACAAATCCAGCAATAACATAAAGAAATTGCTTTGAAACTGTGCTTGCGTCTGCATTTGAGGCAGAAAAAAGGAAAAAAAGTCCAAGTGTTGACAGCAAAAAAAGACTAAAAAATAAATATGGATCAAAATATATTTTGCGAAATTGTTTAATCATTAATTAGGCTCTTTAATACTTCAATTGCTACTGGTCCAGCGACAGCTCCCCCACTCTCACCATTTTCAATTACCACTGATACAGCATATCTGGGATTTGGCATTGGGCCAAAAACGATAATAATTGAGTGATCCCTCAATAATTCTGAAGTTCTCACTTCTTGATAAGCTTCCTTGCTATCTAAACTTACAAGCTCAGCTGTACCGGATTTTCCAGCTACTTGAAATTTCTTAAGATCTCGGATACTTCTGGCAGTGCCGTAGTCACTTTCAATAACTCCCACTAGGGCCTGGTGCATTTTTATCCAATCTGACTCATTAAATTTTTTATCTTCCCAAATTTTTAAAGATTTTTCTGTTTTATCTTTTGCAACAATTGAAGGCTCAGTAAAAGTTCCCTTTTTAGCTAAAAGAGCAGCATAGTTTGCTAACTGCATTGGAGTTACTAGAAAATAACCCTGACCAATCCCTAAATTTACTGTATCCCCCTTAACCCATCCTGCATTCATAACTTTGTATTTCCACTCGGGAGTTGGAACCAATGCTTTATGCTCGTCGAAACAATCCAAACATACCTTTTGGCCAAAGCCTAAGCTAGTTAAATGATTAGATAATTCTGCAATATCGGCTTGGTATGCTAGTGATAAAAAATATGTATTTGAACTTACTAAAAATGCTTTATGCATATCAACTACTCCATGGCCTCCCTCTCGCCATCCTCTAAAAACTCTTCCAGTCTCTGGCAGTATAAAAAAACCTGGATCTTTAATTTTTAAATCCCAATTAGTTATATTTTTTGAGAGGCCATACATTCCAATTGCAGGCTTAATTGTTGATGCTGGCGGATATCTTCCCTGTAAAGCCCTATTAAAGAAGGGTTTATCAGAATCATTAATTAAAATCTGAAAATCATCGTCATTCATTCCGTTTGATAGTTGGTTTATTGAGTATGTAGGTGAACTATATAGAACATTTATTCCGCCAGAATCTAAGTCAATTGCAACAACTGCACCTCTTCTGTTACCAAGAAATTTAGCTGCACTTTTTTGAGCTTCAATATCTAAATTTGTATATAGATTTAATCCTTTTAACGGTTTTTTAATGGACAATGATTTAACAAGTTTTCCTCTTGCATCTATTTCATATACTCTTTCGCCATGGCTACCACTTAAATGATTATCATATATTTCTTCCAATCCTGTCCGACCCTTTATAAGCCCATGTGCGTATACTAATTCAGCATCTCTCCAATGGCTTCGGGGTATATCAGGTATTGCTTGAAAAGCATCTTCTGTTCTTGAGGTATAACCTAAAACATGAGAGAAAATATTTGGATAATCACTTACTCTTCGATAGCGCCTTTCTATAAATGCATTTTTAAAATTAAAACTCCTTACTTTGAATCTGGCAATTTCTTCCTCAGAAAGATTTTTTTTTAGAACCAATTCTTTATTTACAAATGCCTTTTCTTTTTGAAGTTTTTTATATTGGAGTTTGTCAGATTCTGATAAAAAAATTACTGGCTGAATCTCATCCAAAAAAGAGTCTATATCATCAATCTGATTAGGTCGTGTAATTAAGTCAAAGGTTGGCTCATTTTTGATAAGAACTTCTCCATTTCTATCAAAAATTTCACCTCTTAAAGCTTGGACAGGCACCTTATAATTTTTGTTTTTCAATGCAGCAAGTTGATACTCACTGTATCCAGATATTTGTAAAGTAAAAACTTGTACGAGAACTGCAATCAGACATAGAATTGTTATGCCAAAAAGCAAGATTGCTCTCGAGGAGAAATTATTTTTCTCGATTTGTCTTTCTTCAAAAATCATTATTTATGATAGGGATGATTTCTATGAATCGTACTAGCCCTGTATATTTGTTCCATTAAAAATATTTTAAAAAGTCTATGAGGAAAAGTTAACTCTGAGGCTGACAAAATGATTTGTGATGTTTTGAACAATTCCTCTGATACTCCATAAGCACTCCCGATAATAAAGTTTACATTTATTCCATGATCAATTTTATCCTGTAAAAGGTTTGCAAAATCTTTACTGCTAATTTTTTTCCCTTGCCTGTCCCATAAAATTACATATGAATCGCCATCAATATTTTTAATAATCTCTAATCTTTCAGCTTCTAATTTTGATTCAGTATCTAAATATTTTGAAGATGAAGGCTTTACATAAGCATGAGAAATTTTATAGTTTGAAGGTAGTTGCTTTGAATAAAATTTAAGAGCCTGCTTCTCCCAGTCTGATAGCTTATGACTGATACTGATTATTTTGCATTTCATTATGCAGAAACTAGAGTCTTTTCACCCCATAAACTCTCTAAATCATAAAAATCGCGAGTTTCTTTTTGCATTATATTTACAACAACATCTCCGCAATCAACCAATATCCACTCTGATTCATCCTCCCCTTCAATTCCAACAGAATTTTGCTGATAGAATTTGAGGCATTCAAGTAATTTATTAGCAATTGCTCTAGCGTTTCTTGATGAGGTTGCTGTTGCAATGATAAGCCAATCCGCAAAATCTGAAATATCGCGAATATCCAAGACTAGAATATTTTGTGCTTTCAACTCATTTAGGGCATCAACACAAATTGTTTTTAAATCAGAATCCATAGATATTATCCACTTTATAGTGCGTTTTAAGATTTTTTAAATTAGTTTTAATTTTACGTCCAAGATTAATAATCAGAATATCTAACTTAATAAAAGAAATCCATAAAAATATTTCTAATTTATTTTTTCTTTCAATCAATCTTTTGATTAAGATAGTTGAATGAATTTAATCAATTCTTTTATCCAGTGGTTTTCTGATCATCCTCAAATACTTGTTGGTATGGGGATATCCTCTATTTTTATTTTTTGCATTAGTATTTTGGGAATAAGTTGGTTTGTAGCTCAGATACCTGAGGATTATTTTTTGCCATCAAAAAGAAGGCCTTCTAAATGGAAAGAACAAAAACCAATCCTAAGATTTGTGGTCATGCTTGGAAAAAATATAATTGGGCTCTCACTTATCATTGGAGGTTTACTAATGCTAATTTTACCTGGACAAGGCTTGCTAACAATAGTGACAGGTCTTTTATTAGTTAACTATCCTGGCAAATATAAACTAGAACAAAAACTTGCATCAATGCCCTCTATATTTAGAGCCCTAAATTGGATAAGAATGAAAGCAAAAAAACCACCACTTCAAAGAAAGTCTACATAGGAATGAAGTAAAATATAAATTTATTGAAAGGCAAAAAATTTAATTTGGGAAATCTACTATGACAATTGAAAATAGAAAATGGATTTTGAAAGAAAGGCCTGTCGGCTTAGTTAAAGATTCTGATTTTGATCTTGTTACTGAGGTTTTGCCAAAAATTAATGAAGGCGAGGTATTAATTGAAAATCTATATCTTTCTTTCGATCCAACCCAAAGAAGTTGGTTGAATGATGTGCCTGGATATCTTCCACCTGTTGAAATTGGTGAAGTTATTAGATCTGGCGGAATAGGAAGAGTAATAGATTCTAAAAATCCAGAATATAAAAATGGTGACTTAGCCTTTGGCTTAATTGGTTGGCAGACTCATTGTCTTACAAAACCAAATGCTGAAGACAGATTTAGAGTAATACCAGATCTCCTTCCCATACCTACTATGTTAAATGTAATGGGCTCAACAGGCATAACTGCATACTATGGATTAATTGAGCTTGGGAATCCAATGCCTGGGGAAACAGTTTTAGTCTCTGGAGCTGCAGGTGCAACTGGATCTGTTGTAGTGCAGATTGCAAAGCTAAAAGGCTGTCATGTTATAGGCATTGCAGGAGGTAAAGAAAAGTGTGATTGGCTGAAAGATATAGGTGCCGATGAAGTAATTGACTACAAAAATACCAATGTTGATGAAGAATTATCACGATTAGCTAAGGGTGGAATTGATATATATTTTGATAATGTTGGTGGAAAAATATTAGAAACTGTTCTTGAATTAATAAATATAAATGCTCGAATACTTTTGTGCGGAGGTATTTCATCTGGTTATGATGCAACTCGACCGGATGATGGCCCAAATAATTTATTCTCTTTAATAATTAAAAGAGCATCAATGCAAGGATTTTTAGTGCTTGATTATTTATCTAAATCAGAAAAAGCTTTAGAAGAAATTGCAACCTGGGTTTTGGAGGGAAATATTCAACATAGAGAAGATATTCAAGAGGGAATTGAAAATTGCCCGCAAACTTTAAATAGACTCTTTACCGGAAAAAATAAAGGTAAGCAGTTATTAAAGATTTAAAAAGAGCCCCCCGAAATTTTATTGACTAATTTTGCCAAAATGTTCATGCGCTGAGCTGAGTCAAAAGCCTCAAGCAAGGATTGTTTTTGACTTGGAGTTATGGGAATTAATCCTGCCAATTGATAACTAACAGATTCGGCAGATAAAAGATCGATCTCCAATGGCAAAGATTTTACTTGAGGGTGCTCTTTAAGCTGGCTAAGAACATTTATTAATTCTGGAAACTGGGCTAGGACAGCTTGATCGTCAACAACTGGCTCAGCAATTGGAGAAATAGAGGCATAATGTAGTCCAGATTCAAGCTGCTCAACGGATTTTATAGAGACTTTTTGTGAACCTCTAACAGTAATTCCTAACAAACCATTGGGAAGCTGATTGAAGTCAATTATTTCAACAAAAGTACCTTGTGATTCAAAACTCTCTCCAGATTGATTATTTTTAGTCAAAGTAATAACAAAGCCAGTATCAGTTCTCATACAGTTTTTTACCATTGAAAGGTATCTAGGTTCAAAAATTTGCAGTGTTTGCAATGTTCCTGGCAAAACAACTATGCCTAGTGGGAATACGGGAAGTTTATTTGCTTTTGATGAGGTCAATTATTGGCTCCGATATTTTTTTACTATTCTTATTACTCATTATTAGAATAACATCAAAATTATTAATTTCTTTCTTTAAATCATCTAAAAGCAAATTCAGAGAATCATATTCAAATTTCTGATTTTTTTTACCTGATAAATTCAGCCAATAAGCTTTCTTTAAATCAGAAGTTGTCTTGTAAAGTTTTTCTCCGTGATATCCCTTCGACATGGTGTTTGAGGCCAGCTCGACAATGCCAAATATTCTCTTTGAAGGAAAATGACTAACGGTTGCTTTGACTGTATGAAGAATTGCTGTGGGATGATGAGCGAAATCATCAATCACAAGTTTATTATTATCTTGGAACACTATTTCAAATCTTCTTTTAACTCCTTTTGATTCTTTTAGAGCTTCAAAGGACTCTGTCGGATGAATACCATATAAAAAAGTGGTATACATTGCCATCAGTGCATTATTTAGATTGTGTTGACCATGCATCGGGAGATCATCAATATTATATTTTTCACTATCAAATTTAATTACACTTTCTTCTAATGAAAGCATTATGCTTTCTTTTGTTCCAATTTGATGAGAGTTAGACCAACAGCCCATATCTAAGAGTTCTAAAATATTTTTATCACATCCGTGGTATAAAATATGACCATTTTCAGGAATTGTTCTCACAGCATGATGAAATTGTTTCAAAATATCTGACAAATCCTCAAATATGTCAGCATGATCAAATTCAATATTATTTATTATTAAAGCATTAGGATGATAATGAATAAATTTTGAGCGCTTATCAAAAAAAGCTGAATCATATTCATCCGCCTCAATAACAAAAAATTCCGATGATCCAAGACGTGCTGAATTTTTAAATGCGTCGCTCACTCCTCCGACTAAGAACCCAACATCAATGCCTTTAGCTTTAAAAATTTCACATATTAAAAAAGAAGTCGAGGTTTTGCCGTGTGTGCCAGCCACAGCAATCACAGTTTTATCTTGGATAATCTCACCCAGCATTTTTGGACCTGAAGTATACACAAGCTTTTGATTTAAAATATATTCAACAGACGGATTGCCTCTGCTTAATGCGTTGCCAATGACATATAGATCTGCAACAGGCAAATTAGATTCTTCATAACCCTCTATCATTGATACTCCTAGGGAATCTAGTTGATCTGACATTGGAGGATAAAATTCCTTATCGCTCCCAGAAACCATATGCCCTTTTTCAACGAGAATCTGTGCAAGGCCGCCCATGAAGGTGCCACAAATGCCTAAAATATGAATTTTCATTTTTAAATATTTCTCGGTAACATTTGTTACCATAGACCATATTAATTAATTTATAAACTAATGAAAAAAAATGCACTATATGCACAATCAGGTGGGGTTACTTCAGTAATTAATGCTTCTGCCAGTGCTGTAATTTTGGAAGCCAGAAAATCAAAAAAAATTGGAAAAGTTTATGCTGCCAAAAATGGAATTCTCGGAGCTTTAAGGGAAGAGTTAGTTGATACATCAAAAGAATCAAAAAAATTTATTGAAAGTCTGCGATTCCGTCCAGGAGGAGTATTTGGTTCTTGCAGATATAAATTAAAAGACATTGATAAAAATTTGCAAGAATATGAAAGGTTAATAGAAGTTTTTAAAGCTCATAATATTGGCTATTTTTTCTATAATGGAGGCAATGACTCAGCTGACACTGCCCTTAAAATTTCACAGATAAGTAAAAAGCTTGACTACCAAATTCAATGCATTGCGATACCAAAAACTGTTGATAATGATCTTGCTGTAACAGACTCATGTCCAGGGTTTGGCTCGGTTGCTAAATATGTTGTCACCTCAACAATTGAAGCTGCCTTGGACGTCGAATCCATGTGCGAAACTTCAACAAAAGTATTTATTCTTGAAGTTATGGGCAGGCATGCTGGTTGGATAGCTGGATCAAGTTGTCTAGCCCAAGAAAGTCATCCTAATGCTCCGCATATTATCTTGCTTCCTGAAGTCAATTTTAACCAAGTAAAATTTTTAGCTAAGGTAAAAGAGGTGACTAAAAAAAATGGTTTTTGTGTGATTGTTGCTTCTGAGGGAGTTAAAAATTCAAAGGGAAATTTTTTGGCTGAATCAGGATCTACAGATGCATTCGGCCATAGCCAACTTGGAGGTGTTGCACCATATTTAGCAGATTTAATTAATAAGAAATTGAAGCTAAAAAATCACTGGGCTGTTGCTGATTATCTTCAAAGAAGTGCTACTCACTTATCCTCAAATGTTGATAGAACTCATGCATATGAGGTGGGTAAGAAGGCAGTTCAGTATGCTGTAAAAGGATTAAATGGTGTGATGCCGGTGATTAAAAGAAAAAGTTCTTCACCATATAAATGGGAGATAGTCCCAGCATCTCTCTCAAAAATTGCTAATGTAGAAAAAAAACTACCATCAGGGTTCATTTCAGCTGATGGATTTGGGATGTCAAATAAAGCTAGACAATACTTTAAGCCACTGATTGGAGAAAAATCCGTAACAATAAAAAATACAAATTACCATGCAGGAAAAATGAAAATGGCTTCAAAAAAATTAAAGGCCTGGAGATAAAGAATTTAGCTGACCAATAATCTTTTTTAGCTCATTTTTAAGAATTAGTTTATCGTCGTCATTTAAAAAAGATCCAAAATACAAGCGTTTCCCCTTTGACTTAAAACAAAATTGTTCAGAATTGTATTGATTCTTTTCTACTTCAAGAATAACAAAAGTCCTATATTCCTCCCAGGTTTTTTCTTTTATTAGCCTACCCTTCTCTAATTTAATTTTTTCTTTTGAAATATAAATTACTTCCTTTTGTTGACTCCAACGAAAACTAAGATAAAAACAGGTTAGAACAATGATTACTTCTAAACCTGCAAATGGCAGAACTAATTTTGCACCCATTATGAAAAAAAATATCCCAATAGATAAACATATAAAAGCTAAACTGCCTAAAAATATTATTCTATTCCATCCTTTTAATGAATAATTTGGTGAAATCTCTATTAAAAAATTATTTTCTGTAGTCTCTTCAATCTTAATCA
>TARA_B100001121_G_scaffold222786_1_pt1 | contig 23681 bp, 17 predicted proteins | sample TARA_B100001121 | Tara Oceans TARA_B100001121 (sample SAMEA2622817) | marine metagenome | biome: marine biome (ENVO:00000447); feature: surface water layer (ENVO:00002042); material: "saline water (ENVO:00002010), including plankton (ENVO:xxxxxxxx)" | depth 5 m
ATCACTTCGGCGACGAATGTCCCACCCTCGATGGGCCGGAGATTCCAGACGGTGTCCGGACGAGCTTCCGACCAGAGGGCGACGCTTCCGGTGCTGGGATCGATGTCCATTCGGCACGCCCCCTGGAGGGAGATCTGGTCCGGCAGATCGATCTTGACCGGAGGCAGGGGCTGCTGTCCGCCGGGTGCATCCGAGAAGAACGTGATGCACCGTTCGCCGGGAAGCAGTGCGGCGACCACGTTCATTCCGCAGGCGAGTGCCGCGGGTGCACCCTGCACTTCGTAGGTCGCACTCGTACGCCATCCGTCTTCGGGATCGACGACCCGGATCGCGTTCTGATCGGTCATCCAGATCCGTCCGTACCGATCCGGGGTGAAGGACTGGATGTCACGGTCCATCGTCTCGACGGGAACCAGCAGATTGCGATCGATGTCCAGTTCGGCGATTCGCCGTGCTCCGCTCTGCAACCTCATCATGGCCCATCCCCCCAGTCCGTTCGGGCTCGGGTGGAATTCCGCCACATACCAGTCCGCGAAATGGGACGACGAACCGATGGGTCCCGGGACCTGCCCGTGCAACCGGTGGTCGAGCGGGATGATCCGAAGACCGTTGTCGTAGGGTCCCCATGAGTAGAACCGGTTCGGAATGATCGAGATGTATCCGTCCAGGTAGCGCCGAGAATCACCGTAGTCGTTGTTGCTGCTTCCGGGTTCCCACAGGTAGCACTGCACCCGCTCGCCCCCGTATTCGTCGCGGATCATGCGTTCCTCGCAGTGCCACGAACGGCTCGAGAAATCACTCTGGGTGTAGCAGTCGTCGCCACCCGTGGCCGGATCGCGCACGGTCATGATCTCGGTGCCGTTCCAGCCCCACCCCTGCATGAAGGTGGTGAGGTGACCCCCCGTACGATCGACCTTGTACCGTCCGGAATCGGTCATGCCGTCGTCGTCGTAGTAGCCGTAGCGAACGAGCACCAGGTGTCCGTTGATGGCCGAGCGGCAGAGACCCTTGAAGTCCGGTGCGTAGTCGTCGTCCGCGATGTACAGCTTGACGACGAATTCGCACGTGAGCCGGTCCCTGATCTCGTTGTAGTAGTCGTTGTAGTTGGTGCCGCCCCAGGGGTCGGTGTCCATGTCGTCGCCGAGATCGTCGATGAACTCACCGAAGAAGTTGTAGCGGAAGTCGGATCCCGGATTCCAGATCACTCCGGGATCGATGTGGGGGAATCCGTGACTGGCGATGTACGAGAAGACGTTCGTGGTCGCGGTCGGAACACAGTGGTTGCGACCATCGTTGCCCAGGCCCTTGATCGATGGTTCCTGATCCTCGCACCGCCTCTGGTCGAAGTCGGGCATGTGCTTGAGGTAGTAGTAGAAGTTCTCGTCGTCGGTCCAATTGGCGAGCATGACCTCGCCCATGGAGGCCGAACCGGTTCCGATGAGCGTGCCCAGTGCGCACGCGGCCAGGGTCCTGAAGGGTGAATGAAGCATTGGTCTGTTCCTCGTGGTTGATTGATGCGATCAGAGACCGGTGGTCCCCGCACCCTGATTGCGTTCCCGGGAGGCACATCTCACAGATCCGGCTGATTTTTCGTGAATCACCTTCCGCGGACCCCCGATCGGGGGGTCAAATTGCTCCCACGGTCGCCGCTGGGGGGGTGCGAACGGGCGTACCATGCAGACTCATGACCGACCTGCCCCTGGTCATCCTGGCCGAACCGATCGACGAATCCGCCCGCCGCTGGCTGGCCGATCGTGTTGAACTTCACGAGCTTTCGAGGACCCATCCGGAGTTCGAATCCCGCCTCGCCGGCGCTGAGGGCATCGTTGTCCGGACCGCGACCCGGGTGGATCAGGCGATGCTGGACGCCGCGCCGAAACTGCGTGTGGTGGCCCGGGCTGGGGTGGGGCTCGACGGGGTCGATCTCGATGCGTGTCGACACCGGGGCATCAGGGTCCTCAACACTCCCGACGCCAACACACAGGCCGTGGTCGAGTTCGTGGTCGCGGCGATGACCGACGTCCTGCGCCCACGCGATCGCGTGACGTCGTCCGTGGATTCCCGGGAGTGGGCTGCCATGCGCGCCTCCGATCGGGCCGCCGTCCAAATGGACGAACTGACCTTCGGCGTACTCGGGTTCGGACGGATCGGGTCACGGGTGGCCGGCATCGCGTCCGCCATCGGTTTCGACGTTCTCTACCACGATCTCAGGGACATTCCCGCGGCCGAACGGGGATCGGCCCGACCGGTCGATCTGGAGACCCTGCTGGGCGCATCCGACGTGCTGACCATCCACGTGGACGGACGACCCGAGAACCGCACGCTACTGGGTTCGGAACAGTTCGAGCGTCTCCGGAAGGATGTGCTGCTCATCAACACCTCCAGGGGGTTCGTGATCGACGAGCGGGCTCTGTCGGATCGACTCCGTGGCACACCTTCCATGACCGCCATCCTCGATGTGCACGAGATCGAGCCCATTCCAGGGGACAGTCCGATGCTCGATGTCGGGAACGCCATCCTCCATCCGCACATCGCGGCGCGGACCCGGACCGGTCTGGAGGCCATGAGCTGGGTGGTCCGGGATCTCGTCGACCACCTGTCCGTCCGGGAGTGATCGCCGGAGCGAGACGGGTATCATCCAACCGAACCCACTCCCGGAGCAGTTCCCATGGACCAAGAGATCGACACCATCCACGCCCGCCAGATCCTCGACAGCCGGGGCAATCCGACCCTCGAGTGCGAAGTCATTCTCGCCGACGGCTCCATCGGAAGGGCGATGGTTCCTTCCGGCGCCAGCACTGGCGAACACGAGGCGGTCGAACTCCGCGACGGAGACGAGAGCCGTTTCGCCGGCAAGGGGGTCGAACACGCCGTCAACAACGTGAACGACGAACTGGCGCCCCAGATCGTCGGCCTCGATGCACGTGAGCAGGAATACATCGATCAGCTCATGATCGAGGCGGACGGAACACCGAACAAGTCCAACATCGGCGCCAACGCGACCCTGGGCATCTCCCTCGCCGTCGCCCGGGCCGCTTCCAAGTCATCGGGTCTTCCGCTGTACCGCTATCTGGGCGGTGCGTCGGCGAGAACACTGCCGGCACCCATGATGAACATCCTCAACGGAGGGAAGCACGCCGACAACACCGTCGACTTCCAGGAGTTCATGATCCAGCCGTGGGGATTCGATCGGTTCGAGGAGGCCCTGCGGGCCGGAGTGGAGATCTACCACTGCCTTCGCAAGGTGCTCGTCGACCGGGGTCTCTCGACGGCCGTCGGGGACGAGGGCGGATTCGCTCCGAACCTATCGGACAACGAGGACGCGCTCCGCGTCATCGAGGAGGCCGTCGACCGCTCCGGCTACACCTTCGGCGAGCAGATCTTCATCGCTCTGGACCCCGCCGCGAGCGAGATGGTCGACGCGGCCCGATCCAAGGGCTTGGAGGGATACTGCTTCTTCTCCAGCGATCCAGACCGGATCGCCACCACGGACGAGATGATCGACCTCTGGGAGGATTGGGCGAACCGGTACCCGATCCGCTCCATCGAGGACGGACTCTCCGAGAACGACTGGGACGGATGGGCCCGACTGACCGAACGGCTCGGAGACCAGGTGCAGCTGGTCGGAGACGACCTCTTCGTGACCAACGTCGACTTCCTTCGGCGCGGCCTCGAGGAGGGATGCGCCAACTCGATCCTCGTCAAGGTCAATCAAATCGGAACATTGACCGAGACCTTCGAGGCCATCCGCCTCGCCCAGCACAACGGATACACGGCGGTCATCAGCCACCGGTCGGGCGAGACGGAGGATTCCACCATCGCCGATCTGTCGGTGGCCGTGAACGCCGGCCAGATCAAGACGGGCGCCCCGTGCCGGAGCGATCGGACCGCCAAGTACAACCAGCTCATCCGCATCGCGGAGGAGCTGGGTGAATTGGCCGAATACGGCCCCACGATGTAATCACCCCATCTGGATCCGCGGGTCGGCCCAGTGGTAGAGCACATCCACCACGAGGTTGAGCAGCACCAGCAGCGTCGAGTAGACCAGGACCACGCCGGTGATCAGCGTGATGTCCTTGCCCAGGACCGCATCGACGAAGTGGGTTCCGATGCCCGGAACCGCGAACACCTTCTCGACCACGAACGATCCGGTCATCGCGGCCGCGGTTGCGGGTCCGAGGTAGGAGAGCACGGGCAGGAACGCATTCTTCAGGGCGTGCTTGAACACCACGACCCGTTCCGGGAGTCCCTTGGCCCGTGCGGTCCGGACGTGATCGGATCGGAGCTCCTCCAGCATGCCTGTCCGGACGAGCCGGGCGATGTAGGCGGCGAAGGGAAGACTCAATGCCACGGCCGGCAGCACGATGTGCGACGCATCACCCCATCCACCGACGGGGAACAGACCCATCGAGACGGCGAACACGACCAGCAGGAACGTCCCGGTCACGAACGCGGGCAGACTGATTCCCACCAGGGCGATCAGCAGCGTCAGCACGTCGATCCAGCTCCCGGGACGGAGGGCACCGAGAATCCCCGCGAGCAGTCCGATCACGCAGGCCAGCATGATGGCCGACAACCCCAGCACGATCGACACCGGAAGCTGCGAGGAGAGGATCTCGTTGACCGTCCAGTTCTCGTGACGCAGGCTCGGCCCGAAGTCGATGACCGATCCCTGTCCGCCCGAAGCGATCCAGTCGTAGCCGGTGATGCCGCCCAGGTAGTCCACGTAGAACCCCATCGGATCATCCAGGTCGTACCGGGCCTCCATGGCCTGGACGATCTCCTCGGGCGGCCTCCGTCCCTCCGGTTGCTCCAGTGGATTACCGGGGATCAACCACGCCAGCACGAAGGTGATGGTGTAGATCACCAGCAGGATCAGCGGCAGTTGCAGCAAACGCCACCCCACGAGTCGGAGCAGGGGATGTCCGGACCGGCCGCTCATGGTTCGGAGCCTCCGATCGGATCATCTCGGACGTCGACGTTCCAGAGTCGCTGAACCTGTCGTGGATGATCGGAGAGTCCAGTGACCCTCGTCGGGTCGTACATGTGCACGTCCACGACCTGGCAGATGGGGATCATCGGAAGATGCCGGGTGAAGAGTCGGCGCTCGATGTCCTCGAGGAGTTCGAATCTCCGGTCCGGATCCCGTTCCAAGGCTGCCGCGTCGAGATCAGCATCGATGCCGGGATCGGAGAACATCCGGGTGTTGTTGCCGTCCCCGGTCCGGCACAGATCGAGGAAGGTCGTGGGATCGCCGAAGTCCCCGTACCACGTGCCGCGTGCGATCATGAAATCGCCTTCACGGAGATCGTTGCGGTAGAACTTCGACTCCTTGCCCACCAATTCAATCCGCACCCCCAATGCGGATTCCCACTGCTCTCGGAGTGCGATGGCCATTCGCTTGAAGCGGGGGGTGTTGGTGGTGTACAGCAGGGTCGTCACGGGAAAGAGGTCTCCCGCCGGGTCCTCGACCAATCCGTCCCCGTCGCGATCGGACCAGCCCGCCGATGCGAGTTCGTCACGGGCTCGTTCCACGTCGTAGCCGAGTCCCGCCGGCGGTTCGTACCCCGGAATCGAACCCACGGGAACCAGCGCGGTGGCGACCGGCTCGTTCAGGCGGGTGACGTGCCGCACGATCGTCTCGCGGTCCACGGCCAGTGCGAACGCCCGTCGGATCGCCGCATCGGCGAACGGATTGTCCGCTCCGCCCGCGAGAGCGGGCCGGCAGTTGAAGGAGAAGAAGTCGGTGGCGAACGCCGGAACCACATGGATGTCGTTTCGGTCGCCCGACTCCTGCTGTCGGATCATGTCGACGCGGTAGTCGACGTTGATGCCGTTCAGCCAGTCGACCGCACCCGATTCGAAGGCCAGCACCGCCGTGTTCGGATCCTCGATCGTCAGCTTGGTGATGGTCCGGCAGGCGATGGAATCCGCATCCCGCCAGGTGGGCGATGCCTCCAGTCTGAGATCCCGCTTGTACCTCCAGGCGGCGAGCGTGTAGGGCCCGTTGCCGATCAGGCGACCCGCTCGTGCCCAGCGGTGATCCTGGAAGAGCCGTCCTGAGTCATCATCGATCCTGACGAACGTCCGATCGTTCCAGTCGGGAACCTCGGCCTCGAACCACGGTGGTCCATCACCGGCATCGTCCGGCCATCCCTCGACCGCCGGTCGGTAGACGGGTGCGGCGGGCGTGAATGCGACCAGATCCAGCAGCCAGGGAACGGGATGTTCGAGCCGAACCCTGAAGGTGGAATCGTCGACGACCTCGATTCCCACGTCCGACTTGAACCGCTCCTCGTGTCGCCGCCAGAGACGACGGGCCTCTTCGGTCCGCTGCATCCGGCTTTCGAATTCGGTGGCGGCGAAGCGTTCGAGATCCTCGTTTCGCGCCGCCCAGGTCTTTCTCGCACCGTCGATGGGCAGAAAGAGTCCGGAATAGCTTGCAGCGGTGTCGGGTGTCAGCAGACGCATCCACGACCATGCGAAATCGTGGGCGGTCACGGGGCGACCGTTGCTCCATCGTCCGTCCTCGCGCAGGTGGAACGTCCAGGTCAGTCCGTCGTCGCTGGTCGTCCACGATCGAGCGGCCCCCGGGTCGAACCCGTTCCGCTGGGGATCGAACCGGACCAGGCCCTCGTAGAGTGCCGATCCGACCCGCATGTCCTCCAGGTAGCTCATCCGTTGTGGATCCAGCGTGAACACGTCACTGGTCGTGCTCCAGGTGAAATCCGACCGCGGTCCCGGATCGTCGAACCAGACGACCACGAGGAGCAGGACAGGAAGAAGCAGGATCAGGGGAAGTTGTCGGGACATCGCACCATCCTTGGAACGAACGTACCCATGGTACGCCGACAATCGGCTTTGGTGCATTCGGGTGGGGAGGGATCGATGAATCAGTTGCCGGTGTACGGCGGGGCGGAGAGCACGGTGGCCCATGCCGCCCGATTCTGTTCGATCGTGGAACGCTGACCGCTGTTCCAGGCGGAAAGCGAGTTGGCGTTCGGAGCGCTTCCGCCGCCGACGTCGGAGTCGATCAGCTTGAGCGTCTCCTCGCTCAACCGGAGCATCATCCCGGAGGCATCGGACAGCTTCTCATTCTCACGTATGAGGTCGTAGTGATTGAGCAGGATGACGTAGACCCGACCCAGCTGGGGTGCCGTGCCGAGGGCGATCTCCCGTCGGTGGTCGACCATCTGCGGATTCAGGTACTGCTGCCTGAACTCGAGTATGCCCGGGCGGAGGGCGTAGATCAGTTCGATCTGTCCGGAGTCGGACGTGAGCCGATCCACGGTCGACGTGAGGGTCGAAAGCTGGAGTTCACGCCCCAGGGCACGGATCTCGTCGCCACCCTGGTCCTTGGAAAGTCCCGACTGGGCGGCGGAGGAGATGGTTTCCATCTCCCGGGTCAATACCCGCCAATCCGGTTCGGTGGTGGCGAAGCGGGCCAGGCTGCGGATGGCCGAGCTGATCCGACGGGGGGAGAGGTTTCCACTCTGGATGGCTTCGCGAATGGCGATCGTGGCCCAGAGCCGCTTCTCCGGGCTGGATTCGAGTTCGGAATCCGCGGTATCGACCAGAAGACGCATCACCTGATCCGAACCGAGGAAGCCGGCGATCTGCAGTGCGTTCACGGCCCGGTAGAGATCGTCACCCTCGATGATCTTCTTCAATCCAGGAACCAGGTCGCCGGCGTAGGTCGATCGGAAGATCGAACTGGAGTTGCCCAGCATGCTCCGGACCGGTTCCACGAGCTTGTTCCGGGCTCTCTTGGTCTCTTCCGGGGTGCCCGATTCGAGCTTGGAGAGCCAGTAGCCGGCGTACTCGCCGATCCGCTTCTCCTGCTCGGCGTCGAGGGTGGTCTCGGTTGCCACGCTGTTGAGCGAACTCGGCGGGGCGGCCAGAGCGGCATCCGTGGTCAGGGAGAGTGCCGTCGACAGGACCAGGATGGAGGTGATTCGTTCGAGCATGATTTGGCTCCGCACAGGGCTCCGGAGGGCCGTGGTCAGGAGGATTTGAAACGGTATCACCCCCCCATGGGGGTGTCAACGAAACCGACCCTTCCGCCCCTCGGGTGCTTCCAACCGGGTTCCCGGTTGGCAGGACGGGGAATGGGGACCTACCATTTCACCAGCGGGCGACCAGGCCGGTCGTACGCCAGCTCTCGGGGATCTCGATGCACAGCCATTTCCTGCCTCTGGTTCTCGCGGTCCTCACCCTCTGTTCCACGTCATCGACGGGATTCCAGGACAGCGCGGTCGATCCGTCCCCGGTCGATACCACGACTTCGCAGCGTCTCGCCACGGAACTGCTCCGCTACGGAAACGACATCATCGTGATTCGTCCGGTCACGGTCGAGTCGATCCAGCTGGCCAAGTACTTCTTCATGGAGGCAGCCCGTCTGCATCCAGAGAATCCGCAGATCGCCTCCCGACTGCTCGAGATGGCGATTCTGGCCGAGGATCGCGAACTGGTCGAACAGGCGACGAAGATCCTCCTGTCGTGCGACCCCTCGAATCAGGCGGCGCAGTTGCGGCGGTTGCTGCAGGCGGTGGATCGATACCAGCACGCCGACGAGCGGATCCGGGCCTACGAACTGATGCTCGATGATTCCAACATCGAGGTCATCGGAAAGGTGATGGCATCACGGATCGCCTTGAAGCTCGCCATGCTTCACCGTCGCGTGGGGGACATCGACGAGTTCAGCGAATGGCTGGGTCGCTCGATCGATCTGGATCCCTTCTATTCCGAAGCGGTGGCGATGGGGGCGGGATTCTTCCAGTCGAGAGTCGAGGATCCGTTCGTCAGCGTCGAACTCCTCGTCACCCTGCTGCTGGCGGATCCCGCCGACAGCACCACGCCACCGGTTCTGGCCCACCTCCTGATGGAGGCGGGAGCCTACGAATCCGCCCGCCGGATGTATCGGCTGGCGGTCTCCGAACTGGAGGCGGACGGTCGGGGTGCCAATGGTGATCTGCTGGCCGATCTTGCCATCTCGGAATGGGCGTCCGGTGACGCGGATGCGGCATTGAACGTCATCCAGTCCCGTCAGATGGAGGCGGACCGCCTCTACCGGCAGATGACCAGGCAGGAATCACCCACGCTGTCTCCGATCGAGCTGGCGCGAATAGAGGCTCCTCTGACCCCGACGCTGGCCGCGACCCGGGCCGTGATCATGAACGAGCGCGGTGGACCGGAGGCCGAAGACGCGATCTCGTCCCTGATCGAGACCTACCGAGGTGCGATGTTCATCCTCGACAGTCAGGAAGACACCTCGACCGAGCGGGCGTGGGCGCTCATCGAACTTTCGTGGCTGGTGCTCTGGCTGGACGGTGATGTGGATCAGGTGCAGGAGTGGCTCGCCCAGGCCCGGAAACTCGCGCCGATGGACGAGAAGGCCCTCCGACGTTTCGACGGCTGGATCAGCTTCCGTCAGGGATTCATCGATGATGCGGCCGAGACCCTCGAACCGCTCGCCGCGGACGATCCGGCCGCCCGACTCGGACTGGCCATGGTTCGCGAACAACAGGGACGCAGGCAGGATGCGGCCAGGTTGCTGCTCGATCTTGCGCGGACGGACGCCGGTTCGCTCATCGGGGTCTGGAGTCGCGACCGGTTGGCATCGATGATCGAAACTCCCATCCCCATGTCGGACAAGGCGGTCCGGATGACCGAACTGATCGACGCGATCCCGATGGCCTTCGACCGCTACCCCTCGGATCCCAGACTCGCGTTCTCCATCGACGTCGAACCGCGATCGGAGACGGTTTCCCCCTACGACCCCGTCATCCTCGACATCGAACTGATGAACCATGCTCCGATGCCGATGGCGATCAGTCCCGAAGGTCCGATCCAGGAACTGATGCTGCTCGAACCCATCGTGCAGACTCCCCACGAACCGCCGATGGCGCTCGCTCCCATCGTGGTGGACGTGGGAGGACGCCTGCGTCTCGAACCGTACGAGCACATCACGATTCCGTTCGATCTCCGGACCACCTGGGTGGGCAGTCTTCTCAATCGATCACCGGTCAAGGGATCGACGGTGCTCACCACGGGCATCGTGAACTTCCGGGTCTCCAACGAGACGTTGCAGCGTCGCACCGTGTTCGCTCCCGGACTGCTGGGTTCGGAAGTGACCGGTCGTGCCCTCCATGTCGAGGGGGTCCGGGTCGACGACACCTGGGCCGCACGGACGATCACCGAAGCGCGCAGCGGTGCCATCGATGCGCAGCTGCTGGCGAATCTCGCCGTGCTGACCCACGTGGCCAGGAAGAACCAGTCCTCGGAGAAGATCGATCCCGAGATCATCAAGCAGACGGGACCGGTCATCGTCGACGCTTTCGACCGGTTCGACGAGGTGCAGAAGGCATGGTTCATCTCGGTCTCGGCCCAGGGTGAGCTGCTGAACCCGATCAACGCCATCGTGCTGCAGGGTGGGGACGATCTGCCCAAGATGATCCATCTGCTGCGGATGCTCGAGCTGGGGCAGCCAGACCAGCTGCTCACCGATCCCTTCCTGCTGTCCTCCCTGCGATCCGAAAACCCCCGGATCCGGCAGTTGGCGGAATGGGTCGAACAGCGTGCGCAGTTCATGGTCGAAAGCGAGATCGACCGCCGCCGCAGCGAAGAGGAAGAGACGCCGTCAGGCGGTTGAGTCCGCTTCGACTCCGAGCTCTGCGACCGTGAACAATGCATCGAAGGCGTATCCCGCAGCCTCGACGGCTTCGCGGGCACCTTCCTGCCGGTCAATCACTGCGATGATGGCGACGACCTCCGCTCCCTGCTCCTCGATGGTGCGTGCGGCCTCGATGACCTGGCCCCCCGTCGTCGCCACGTCCTCGAGGATGACGACCTTGTCGTCGGATCCGATCGAACCTTCGTGCATCTTGGCTGTCCCGTACTCCTTCTTCGCATTGCGGATGAAGAGGCAGGGGATGCCGCTGGCCATGCTCGCGGTCGACACGAGCGGAATTCCGCCCAGTTCGGCTCCCGCCAGCAGGGTCGTCGGGGCGGGGAGGGCGGCGGTGAACAGTTCGCCCAGAGCGCGGAGGATGTCCGGCTGGGTCGAGAACCGGTACTTGTCGATGTAGTAGTTGCTGGTGCGGCCGCTGCGAAGGGTGAATTTGCCGTGCAGCACGGCCGTCTCGGCGATTCGTCGGGCGATTTCATTCCGTTCGATCATGGCGGAATGGTACTCCAGGAGTGGTGGGTGGTGGTACCCTGTCCCCCCGTCCGCACCACGGCTACAGTGAGCAGCATGAAGGCCGATTTCCACCTTCGGAAGAGGTTCCCGACCGACCAATGAGCACCATCGTCTCGACACGAATCAAGATCGGAATGGAGGTCCACGTCGAACTGGCCACGCGGAGCAAGATGTTCTCGCGCTCGGCCAGTGTGGCCCATCCGGATCATTTCGACGCGGCCCCCAATTCGCTGTGCGATCCGGTGGTGCTGGGACTGCCCGGCGCCCTCCCGGTGATGAACCGACGGGCGGTCGAGATGTCGATGATGGTGGGCCTGGCCCTGGGTTGCAGGATCGCCGAGTACAGCAAGTGGGACCGGAAGAACTACTTCTATCCGGATCTTCCCAAGGGGTACCAGATCAGTCAGTACGACCTTCCGCTGTGCGAAGGGGGGGCTCTGGACATCCCCGTCGACGACGGGAGCACCCGGACCATCGGGATCATCCGGGCCCACCTCGAGGAGGACACGGGTAAGACCGGACACGAGCTGCCGGGCGGACATCCGTACGAGGGATCGCTCGTCGACTACAACCGGGCCGGGGTGCCGCTCCTGGAGATCGTGACCGAACCCGATCTCGAGAGTGCCGAAGAGGCCGTCGCCTTCGGCAAGGAGCTCCGCAACATCTGCCGCTTCCTCGGAGTTACCGAGGGCATCATGCAGCGCGGCCACATGCGGTTCGAACCGAACATCAACGTCCTGATCACGCTGGAGGACGGTTCGACGGTCGCCACGCCGATCGTCGAGATCAAGAATCTCAACTCCTTCCGCGCCGTCCAGGGTGCCATCGAGCACGAGGGCGTCAGGCAGGTGGAAGCATGGAAGCAGGACGGACTCGTGATGGGCACGGGGATGAAGTCAACCCGAGGCTGGGACGACCAGCGCGAGGAGACGTTCCTACAGCGGGCCAAGGAGGACGCACACGACTACCGGTACTTCCCCGAACCGGATCTAATCCCGGTTGTGGTGGACGAGGCGTGGCGTTCCGAGATTGCCGCGACCATTCCGGAACTTCCGATCCAGCGCCGTGCCCGCTACGAGTCGTCCTACGCTCTCTCCCGAAAGGATGCGGCCGCGCTGACCGCCGAACGGGATGCGTGCTTCTTCTACGAGGGCTGCATCGAATCCACGGAGGAACGAATGGGGGACTCGATGCCCATCTCCGAGGTTGGATCCGCCGCCGCGAAGTGGATACTCAATGCGGGAGCCCGACTCTCCAACGAACGCGAGTGCGAGGTGCAGGAACTGGGCATCCGACCGGATCAGATCGCGGAGATCATCGAACTCCGTCACGCCAACGAGATCGGTTCCACGGCGGCCGAACAGCTGTTCGAGCTGCTGTGCGATCGCGACGACGACGCCCGTGCGCTGGCGGAACGGGAGGGCCTGCTTCAGGTCACCGATACCAACCAGCTCGAGGCATGGATCGAGGGGGCCATCACGGCCCAGCCCCAGGCCGCGGAGGATTTTGCGTCCGGGAAGGACGCCGCGGTCGGTCGGCTGGTCGGACACGTCATGAAGGCGAGTGGGGGACAGGCCGATGCCGCTGCGGTGCGCTCGGGACTGGTCTCCCGACTCCGGAACTGATCACGAGGATTCACGAAAGGAAGAAGGATGAGCGAATATCCCAAGGCACGCATCAGGACGACCCACGGTGATGTGGTCGTCGAACTCTGGAACGACGTTGCGCCCGGGCACGTGGAGAACTTCACCAAGCTCGCCGGCGACGGCTTCTACGACACCCTATCGTTCCACCGCATCATCCCGGAGTTCGTCATCCAGGGCGGTTGCCCCGAAGGGACGGGCACCGGAGGTCCGGGTTGGACCGTCAAGAACGAGTTCAACGACCGCGAGCACGTCGAAGGCACGCTGTCGATGGCCCGTTCCAACGATCCCGATTCCGCCGGCAGCCAGTTCTTCATCTGTCTCGGTCGCGAGCACTGCCAGCATCTGGACGGCCAGTACACGGCCTTCGGTCAGGTCGTCGAAGGGATCGAGGTAGTCCGGATGATCGGCTCCATTCCGACCGACGCGCACGATCGTCCCAGTGAACCGGCGGGCATGGAGTCGGTCGAGGTCCTCTAACCGGTGAATCCGGGAGGACGTCGCCGTTCGGCCGGCCAGCAGCGCCGATCGATGGCGTTTCCGATGCGCAGCAGGGTTCCTTCGTCGAACAGGCGACCGATCAACGTGACTGCATGGGGACTCCCGTTCTCCTTCCGTCCCACCGGAACGGTGAGTGAAGGATGTCCGGTGCAGTTGGTGGTGATCAGCACGCCGTCGGCGTACGAGGGGCCGACCATCGCATCGAGATCCTCGAAGAGTCCGGCGTAGAGCTGCATGCAGCGACGTCGGAACCGGTCCGCCTGCACCAGTTCGGGAGCGGGAATGAACCATGACTGGCGGAAGGTGTTCGGCCAGGCCTGGGGTTCCTGCCAGACCAGATCGTCATCGAGGTGTTCCCGGGTCAGTGATTCGAAGGCGGCGGCGGCTTCGGCCAGGAGGATGCTGAACAGCGCATCCCACGGCCAATCGGGAAGTTCGATCGGAACCAGTCGGCATCCCGCCTCCCGCAGCGCATCGAGCGCGGAGTCCTCGAGGGCGCGGTCCGGACCGGTCTGGAACCATCGGGGGTCGTAGCCGACGCGAAGGCCCCGGGCATCCAGCGTTGAGTCGGCATGGAACGGACGGCTCACGGATGCCGGATCACCCGGGCTTGCTCCGTTCACGGCCGCCAGCACGGGAGCGGCATCATCCACGTGTCGAACGATCGGTCCGACCTTGTCCAGCGACCAGCAGAGGGCCATGGCGCCGTCACGGGGCACCCGACCGAAGGTCGGTCGGAGTCCGACGGCACCGCACCGCATGGCCGGCGACACGATCGATCCGCAGGTTTCGGTTCCCAATGTGAATCCGACCAGGCCCGCCGCCGTGGCCGCGGCGGATCCGGCGCTCGACCCGCTGGATCCCTCCTCGAGATTCCACGGGTTCCTCGTCTTTCCTCCGAACCAGATGTCTCCGTAGGCCAGAGCACCCAGGGTGAGCTTGGCGACCAGCACGGCACCGGCATCGTCGAGACGTCGGATCACCGTCGCATCGGCCTCCGGTCGCCGGTCACGGTACGGGGCTGCGCCCCAGGTGGTGGGTGCATCGCTGGTATCGAACAGATCCTTGGCACCCCAGGGGATTCCGTGGAGCGGTCCCCGATCCCGACCGCGGGCAAGCTCCCGGTCCGCCCGCCGGGCCTGTTCCATCGCGCGTTCCTCGAGCAGACTGACGACGCACTCGAGCGTCCGACCGTGGGTCGTGAGGCGTTCCAGGGACCGCTGCGTCAACTCGACGCTCGTCACCGCTCCGGAACGAAGCCATGCCCCCAAATGGGCAATGGATGCGAAATCGAGATCGGTGCCGTCTGCGGGTGCTGCCGACACACCGGGCAGACGATTGGGATCACCCGTTGCGGTGGTGAGATCCGGTGCTTGTCCCGGCAGGAGCGGATCGAAGACCGTGGCGGGAAAGAGGGTCTCGGGAAGTTCGATGCCCGCACGCCGTGCCCGGAACATCTTCGTCTGATCGGAGATGGTCTCGACCATCATCCGTCGCTCAGATTCCGTGAAATCGATTCCCGCAATGCGTTCCGCCTGCTCGATCGTCTCCGACGTGATCCGATCGGACGGGGAATCGGGAAGTTGCGTCGTGGGATCCGCCGTCGGCGAGCCGTCCGACTCCGGTTCCGCGGCCCGGGACGTTGGATCCGATGCAATCAGATGCGCCGCCGACATGGCCGAAGCCATGGCGATGAACCGACGACGTGATTGGGCCGGATCCATTACTTGAGATTGGGTCGTTCGCGGGGAACGCGCCATGCGGTGGGCAGCAGGAAGTGTCGACCACGGTAGGAGAAGACCTCTCCGCTGATCAGGATCGGCTTTCCGATTCCGCCGCGTCGGGCCCAGTTCTCGATCCCGACGAGCTTGTTCGACGGAAGAAGAATCATGCTCGGATCCTGCAGGCCGGTCGCGTCGGCATCGGGTACCACGACCCACGCCCCACTGCGGTCCCGGAGCACCCGTCCTCGACGCGAGATCAGCAGTTCCCCCTCGCGGACACCCTCGGGAACCTCGACCAGCGGTCCGGTCCTGGCCACCGATCGTTTCAGGGGGCCCACATCCTGCTGCAGCTGGGCGACGATGGAGGCGATGCTGTCTCCCTGGTCGACGGGATCGAAGTCATCCTCGATCAGGGCGTCGGGATCGACGGGGGCCGGTTCCGGATCGGAATCGGTCGGTGCGGGTGGGGTGGCCGTGTCCCCCCGATCGGCATGATCGGATTCCATCTCGACGTGCTGGGGCAGCAGGAAATTCCGTCCCCGGTACAGGAGCACCGGTCCGGAGATCGAGAAGTGGATCTCCTCGTCCCGTTCCGATTGGTTCTGTTCCATCTCCTCCAGCAGCGTCGTCGGAAGCACCGTGAGCTGCTGCTGCGGTCCACCTTCCTCGACGGCATCGATCCTGAAGGTCCATGGGCGATCCGGTGCAAAACGCTCCAGGCTCCCCCGCGCGGAGGCGATGAAGGTCCCTTCGGGAAGGAGCGGTGCAACGCCGGAGTCCGACTGCATCGAGAACGCAGTGGTCGCCAGCAGGATCAGGACTGCGAAGGCGGAGGTTCGAAGGTGGAGCATTGGTGGGGGGCTCCGGAGGAGGAAAGGCCGCGGTGGGATTCGAACCCACGAATAACGGATTTGCAATCCGTCCCCTTAGTCCACTTGGGTACACGGCCGTCGAGTTGGCAAGTCTACGACGGATTTCCCTAGGGGCCAAGTTGAACCTCCGGAAGGGCGGTCAACGGGCTCAAATATCCGCAAAGTCAATGGTTCGAATGAGTTACCGGGCTCGATACCCCGGGCCCGGTAACGATCCGGGCGGTGGGCACAGATCACCATTGTTCATCTTCTGTTCACGTTCATTAGTGTTTCTGCAAACTCCCTCCGGACGTCTTCTTCGGCCTTTCCGGCAGGGTATCGTCCGGCCGATTGATCAATTGAACGCGGACGTTCCGCGTGTTTCCTTTGAAGGGAGCTTCTCATGAAGACTCTGATTGGTGCCCTGGCCCTCGGCCTGGGTGGAACAGCAGCGTTGGCGGACACGACGATCGATTCGATGTCCGATCAGCAGCTTCGAAACATGGTGCTTGAGCTCAAGGGTGAAGTCGATTCACTCCGTGCCGAGCAGAACAACGACTGGCTCACCGAGCGTCGGGCCGAGGAGATCCGCGGTCTGGTCTCGGACGTGATGGCGGACGCCGACACCCGATCCAGTCTGCAGGGAAGCGGACTTGCCGCCGGGTACAACAAGGGCTTCTACATCGGCACTGCCGACGGAAACTGGCTCATGAAGATGAACGGCCAGATTCAGGTCCGCTGGCACTTCAATCGGGTCGATGAACAGCCCGATGCCTACGGATTCGAGATCCGACGGGCCAAACTGAAGTTCTCGGGTCACGTCATCGATCCGTCCTGGCAGTACAAGCTGACCGTCGTCAGCAACCGCCAGACGGTCCAGTTCGCGGGCGCGAATCAGAACGCGAACGTGTTCATCGAGGACGCCTACATCAACAAGAACTTCGACAACGGCATGTACTTCCGTGCGGGTCAGTACAAGGTTCCGTTCCTCCGCGAGGAACTCGTCTCCAGCACGCGTCAGCTGGCCGTGGATCGCTCCATGATCAACAACGCGTTCACCTGGACCCGTTCACAGGGACTCATGCTGGGCTGGAAGAACGATGGAATGAAGATCGAAGCCATGTACGGTGAAGGTCCGAACAACATCAACTCCCAGATCACGAACAACAACGGCCGTCAGTCCCTGACCGCCCGCGGTGAGTTCCTCTTCGGTGACGAATCCGACTGGAGCATGTTCAAGGGCTTCAACGCCAAGAACACCGACGGCAAGATGGGCTTCATGCTGGGCGCCGCGATCGGCTGGTTCAACTCCAGATCCCCGGGAACCATCGAGTACGGCAACGGCGATGTCCAGCGGAGCGTCTCCTGGACGGTCGACGGCACCCTTGCGGGTGACGGCTGGCAGCTGTTCTCGTACTTCGTCTGGTCCGACGGAAAGGATCGCACCCTCTCCGGCACCCCGCGTCGCGACACCCAGGACTCCTGGGGTTGGGTCGTTCAGGGTGGTGTACTGCTCGCCGATGACTTCGAGCTCTTTGCTCGCTACGAGCTTGGGCACATCAAGGACGGTACCACCAACAACGTTCTGACCAGCGGTGGACTTCCCAACGACGATCTGAGTGCCCTCACGGTCGGATTCAACTGGTTCATGAACGACAACGTCAAGATGACCATGGACTGGGGTTATGCATTCGATCCGGTCACCGATGGCGGTGTCGCTCCGACGTCGGCCGATTACACCACCTCGGGAACGGGTTGGCGTGACAGCCAGGGTGAAGACGGTGAGTGGATGCTGCGTGCCCAGCTGCAGCTGATCTTCTGATTGACTCGTGAATTCGCATCCACGGTTGGATGCGATCGACTCCCAGCCGGCCGTCCTCTCTGAGGACGGTCGGTCTGCTTTTCAGCCACCGTGATCATGACCATGACCATGGTCATGGTCGTGTTCATGAACGTACATGGGAGCGATGACCTCGATGGACGCCTTGAGGGTGGCCACCGCGGCCGGGTCGACCGTCTGCTTGCACTTCATGGCGGCAACCAGGATCGCATGCATCTTCGTCAGCTGGTCCAGATAGGCCTCGTGACCGGCTTCACCGGCGGGAACGGCCTTGACCCGCTGGGTCAGGAAGTAGTCCGAGACGATCCGCTGGATGTTGGTGGCGGCTTCGTCCTTGGTGGTCGTCCAGCGGATGAGCTGGTTCAGATCGAGGGCCGAGGTCCCGTCTTCGCTGGTGTAGTCGTCGTTGTCGAGGGTCCTGGCGGTGTCGACCGCCTTGGCGATCGTCTCGGCATCCTCACGGAGCATCGTGATGCGCATGGGATCGTCGTAGATGCCGCAGGGGATCTGGCAGTGGGCGGCCACCGGTGGGGCCGAGGTGGCGAGGATGAATCCGGCCGCGACGGCGGCCACGAGACTGAGAAAACTGGTCGTACGCATGGGAATGCTCCTGTGGTTTCTGTTCCGGATCATAGGCTCCGGATCGGCTCAGACTGCGACCGGACCGCAGAATGCGTCGGCGGTCGCCCGTTCCCAGTACTTCCGGTACAGGGCATTGTCGCTACCTTCGAGCAGCTCGTTGGGCTCGAGGTAGTCGTACAGGTCCTCGTAGGACAGCACGTTGGTCGGTGAAACACGGCGACTGATGTGGATCGGCTCGAACTGGTTCGGGTGATCCAGTCCCGCGGCGGCGACGACCTGGGACAGGGCATCCAGGGTGTTGCGATGGAAGTTGTAGACCCGCTCGGCCTTGTCGGAAACGACGATGGCCTTCTGCCGCTTCGGATCCTGGGTCGCCACGCCCACCGGGCAGGTGTTCGTCTGGCATCGCTGCGCCTGGATGCATCCCACGGCGAACATGAATCCGCGGGCGGCGTTGCACCAGTCGGCCCCCGTCGCCATCTTCGAGGCGATGCCGAAGGCGGTCACGATCTTTGCGCTGCATCCAATGCGGATCTTGTCGCGAAGACCGGTGCCCACCAGCACGTTGTGTGCGAAGAGCAGACCCTCGGTCAAAGGGGTGCCCATGTGGTCGAGAAATTCGATGGGGCCGGCGCCGGTTCCTCCTTCACCACCGTCGATGACGATGAAGTCGGGAAGGATATCCGTCTCGAGAATCGCCTTGCAGATGCCCATGAATTCGCTGGGGCGTCCGATGCAGAGCTTGAATCCGACCGGCTTGCCGCCCGATTCGGTCCGGAGCATCTCGATGAAATGCATCATCTCGATGGGGGTGCCGAACGCCTTGTGGAAGGCGGGCGAGATGCAGTCCTTGCCCATCGGGATGCCGCGGGTCTCGGCGATCTCCTTCGAGATCTTGGCCGCCGGAAGCACCCCGCCGTGGCCGGCCTTGGCCCCCTGGGACACCTTGATCTCGATCATCTTGACCTGATCGTCCACGGCCTGCTCCGCGAACCTGGCCTGGTCGAATTCTCCGTCCTCGGTCCGGCAACCGAAGTAGCCGCTTCCCAGTTCCCAGACCAGATCGCCGCCGTATTTCCTGTGGTACGGGCTGATGCTCCCTTCACCGGTGTCGTGGTAGAAGCCGCCCTTCTTGGCACCCTTGTTCAGGGCCATGATGGCGTTGCCGCTGAGCGCACCGAAGCTCATCGCGGAGATGTTGTAGATCGATGACGAGTAGGGCTTCGAACACTGTGGTCCGCCGATGTCCAGCCGGAAGGGGTCGGAGGTTCCGTCGGCGGGAAGCGTCGCCTTCGCGTGGGGCGCGATGGAGTGGTTCAGCCATTCGTACTCGGTGCTGTAGGCGTTCAGTTCGGTACCGAACGGCTTGTCGTCGAGGAGGCTCTTGGCCCGCTCGTAGACGACCGTCCGTTCGTTGCGGCTGAAGGGTCGACCGTCGGTGTCGGTCTCCACGAAGTACTGCATGATCTCAGGTCGGATGCTTTCGAAGGCGAACCGGAGATGCCCCATGATCGGGTAGTTGCGCAGGATGCTGTGCTTGGTCTGCAGACGGTCCCGGATCGAAAGCAGGGCCAGCGGTCCCGCGATCGATAGTCCGATGAAGTACAGGGGCGAGATGGTCAGCGCCAGCACCGTGAAGAGGATGGTGAGCAGATAGGCTCCCCAATTCACGAACGCAGTCATCACGTCCATGTATTCGAAATCGCTCTTTGAATGGATCATGTCGTACCTCCACGTTCGACCCGCGATCATGCTAGCAGAGCATTTCAGAAATCATCGATCCGTTCCACAACTTCCGGGTTATCGATGAAGAGGTTGCGGTTTCCCTGTTCGTCCTCGATCTGATCGGCACGGTTCCGTTCTGCTTCGTCGACCGGATCCTCGCGGTGCCATGTGCGCAGGATCGCCTCCTGATTCGCATCGATGTCGATGTCGTACCGTATCGAGAAGTAGAACATGGAGCGGGAGATGTCGCCTCGATGCTGGGGTGGAGGCATGAAGACCATGTGTCCGTCCGCGTCGGGTCCGACATGCCACGGGGTGCGCGGGTCGTCCTCCGTCACCGGAATCCCGAACGGATGATTGCTTCTCGTACTGTTGGTGCGCGGGTCCGCCGGGCGGAGATGGAACAGGTCCGTCTTCATGGGCATCCGTCTCGAACCCTTCGACTGCGGCCAGACGTGTTCGCAGTTGAGTTGCTGCTGCCGGGGCCATTCACCAGGCTCCAGAGGCAGCGGCTTCATGGCGTAGACGGTGGTCACCGTTCCCGATCGGTTGTCGATGATCCAGTACATCGCCTCACGGGCCTTCCGGTAGGTGAGGGGACGATGCCCCGACTTCAGGGCGGACCGGACTGCCGACCGAAGCCGGTCGCCCTCCAGATCGGGAAAGAGCGGAAGGGTCGTCGACGCTTCGACGGCCGGCTCGTCACCGGACTCAGCCGGAACGTCGTGCGGTGCGGACGTCGCGGGGACCGGTTCGGTTCCTTCGTCCGGGACCGGTGCCACGGACTCCGTCGGAATCCGTTCGGGCAGCCCGGGAATCGCCCTGCTGAGCACGACCCCGGCCCCGAGACAGACCAGGGCCAGGATGGCGAACAGGGTGCGGATTCCGGATCGCGTGTTCATCACCGTTCTATCGGCCCGTCGGTTCGCCCGGGGGGAGTTTCCTTGCAATCGAGCCGGTACCATGCAGTGGGCCCGTGGCGGAATTGGTAGACGCGGCGGACTTAAAATCCGCTGAGGGCAACCTCATCTGGGTTCGAGTCCCAGCGGGCCCATTGGACAGTCGTGCGCACCATCTCCGCCGCCTCCGGGGGAACGATGCCGTCCGCCCTGGTCGTGCTGTTCCGGACATCTCGTCGTGCCGGTCCGTATTGGAGCCGATTCGTGACAAGACTTCGTTGCTGGTGGATCAACCATTATGCCGTTCCTCCCGATGAACCCGGAGGCACTCGGCACTATTCGATGGCATCCCATCTGCGCGAACACGGCATCGATGTCCTGCTGGTCACCTCGAATGTGAACTACCTCATCCAGCGGGAGCGTACGTCCCGGCCGAACGACATGGAGATCCTCGATCGCGATGGAGTCTGCTTTGTGAGACTCAAGACACCACCGTACCGGGGAAATTCGATCTCGAAGCTGTGGAACATGTTGTCCTTCAAGCGACGACTGCGCCGGTGCCACCGCGACTTTCCGGGACCGAAGCCGGACGTGATCATCGGTTCCACCCCGCATCCATTCGCCGCCGACGAAGCGAGGCGCATCGCCGGTGAACTCGGTGTGCCCTACGTCCTGGAGGTACGCGATCTGTGGCCCCGGACGCTGATCGACGCCGGCGGTATGTCCCGGGTGCATCCACTGGTCCTGTGGTTCGCACGGATCGAACGTCGGGTCTGTCGGGCGGCGGCCCGGGTCCTGACCCTGCTGGGGGAATCCGCGGAGCACTTCCGGCGGCTCGGGGTTCCGGACCAACGGTTGGTCCACGTCCCCAACGGAATCGATGTCGACCTCCTTCCGGCCGGACGGTCCGTGGAGGAAGACGGGGTCTTCCGGGTGATGTTCGTGGGACTGCATGGAATGGTCTACGGTCTGGATACGATGATCGATGCGGCGAAACTGACGGCCCGCCGCCGGCCCGATCGGGACGTGCGTTTCATACTTGTCGGAGACGGACCCGAGAAGAGCCGGTTGATGCAACGCGTCGCCGACGAAGGCATCGACAACGTCGAGTTCCGCGACAGCGTCGCCAAGCGTCGGATCTATGAAGTGATGTCGGAGGCCGATGTGTACGTAATGCAGACCCGACGCTGCGCCATGCACCAGGCCGGTGTGAGTCCGAACAAGGTCTACGACTACATGGCGATGGGAAGACCGGTGATCTTCGCCGTCGACGGTCCGACGAATCCCGTATCCGCGGCGGGATCGGGTCTCACGATCGAACCGGAAAATCCTTCGGCGCTCGCCGATGCGGTCATTGAACTGGCTTCCATGGGACACGAGGAACGGTCGCGGATGGGAGAACGGGGAATCGGGTACGTCCTCGATCATCACGACCTCTCGAAGCTCGCCGGGCGGGTTGCCGAGGCCCTCCGCGAGGTTACCGGTCGCTCCGGAGCAGCCGCGACCCACGCCGGATAGAATCCCGACTTCTGCCCCCGTCAGAATAGGGATACAGTCCGATGATCACTGACCGCAAGATCCGAATCGCCGTCGTCGGCACCGGCCGCATCGCCGGCAAGCACCTCCACGCCATCGCCGAGCATTCGGAGGATCTCGAACTGGTCGCCGTCTGCGATTCGGTGACCTCGGCCATGGAACGCGAGGACATCCCCGCGGGGACACCCCGGTTCGAGGATCTGGCCACCATGCTGTCCGAGGTTCGCCCGGATCTGGTCTCGATCTGCACGCCCAGCGGCGAGCATCCGGCGAACGCGATCATCTGCGCCCGGGCCGGTGTCCATGTGATGTCCGAGAAGCCCATGGCCACCCACTGGCAGGACGGACTCGACATGGTCGAGGCCTGCGACAAGGCCGGAGTACGCTTGTTCGTGGTGAAGCAGAACCGGCTCAATGCGACGCTGCAGCTTCTCAAGCGGGCCGTCGACGCCGGTCGGTTCGGACGGATCCACATGGTGAATCTCAATGTCTTCTGGACCCGTCCCCAGGCCTACTACGATGCCGCATCGTGGCGCGGCACCCGCGACATGGACGGTGGAGCGTTCATGAACCAGGCGAGCCACTACATCGATCTGCTCGACTGGATGCTCGGACCCGTCGACTGCATCCACGCCATGATGGCGACCCGCGAGCGGGATATCGAATGCGAGGACACCGGAATCCTCAATGTGCGATGGAAGGACGGTGCCCTGGGAAGCGTGAACGTCACGATGCTGACGTACCCGAAGAACTACGAGGGATCCATCACCATCATCGGCGAGCGCGGCACGGTCCGCGTCGGCGGAGTCGCCGTCAACGAGATCCAGCAGTGGGACTTCGAGGAGGAGCACGAGGACGACGCCCTCGTGAAGGACGCCAGCTACGAGACCGCCTCCGTCTACGGTTTCGGACACGTTCCCTACTACCGCAACGTCATCGCCACGATGCGCGGAGAGTGCGAAGCGATGACCGACGGAAACGAGGGTCTGCGGAGTCTGGAACTGCTCATCGCCGCCTATCGCTCCGCCGCCGGCGGAGAGGCCGTCTCGCTTCCCCTTGCACGCTGAACAGGAGACCCGTGGTGGCCGAACCCTTCATTCACGAAACAGCGATCGTCGACGACGGAGCCGTGATCGGGGAGGACTCCCGCATCTGGCACTGGGTCCACGTCTGCGGCGGG